>ULUA01101315.1_pt1 | contig 11924 bp, 9 predicted proteins | sample 1958081 | NCBI WGS metagenome assembly ULUA01 (sample SAMEA4835748, study PRJEB28245) | human gut metagenome | biome: gut microbiome; material: fecal sample | place: Denmark | collected 2008
ATCGGGGTCGGTGTACATGCTCTTCACTTTCTTCTGAATCTCGTCGGCTGTATCGGAAAGGTAGATACAGTTGCCCAAAGACTTACTCATCTTGGCTTTTCCGTCTGTACCCGGCAGACGCAGACAGGCTGCATTGTCAGGCAGAAGGATTTCCGGTTCTACCAATGTGTCGCCGTAGATAAAGTTGAAGCGGCGTACGATTTCACGGGCTTGTTCAATCATCGGTTCCTGATCTTCGCCAACGGGAACGGTGGTGGCGCGGAACGCCGTAATGTCCGCAGCCTGGCTGATAGGGTAGGTGAAGAACCCCACCGGAATACTTGTTTCAAAGTTGCGCATCTGGATTTCCGTCTTTACCGTCGGGTTACGTTGCAGGCGCGATACGGTGACAAGGTCCATATAATAGAATGTCAGTTCGCACAATTCCGGAATCTGTGACTGGATAAAGATGGTACTCTTCGTAGGATCCAATCCGCAAGCCAGATAGTCGAGAGCTACTTCGATAACGTTCTGACGTACCTTTTCCGGGTTTTCCATGTTATCTGTCAATGCTTGTGCATCGGCTATGAACACGAACGTCTTGTCATACAGTCCGGAGTTCTGCAACTCCACTCTGCGTCTTAATGAGCCTACATAATGTCCGATATGCAGGCGTCCCGTGGGGCGGTCGCCCGTAAGGATGATTTTTTCTTTTGCCATATCTGTATTGATTATTTTTTCTTCATAAAACGCTGTCTGTTATAATGGAATGCAAAGATACCATTATTTTTATCGAATGCAGTGTATTACTTTAAAAATTAAACAGTGAAAGTACGCTCTGTCGTTCAAACCTCGTTATAACATCCGGGAAGGCTGATGCTTGCTTTTCTGTTTTATCCTCCATATCTTTTGGTGTCTGTTTGATTTTTCTTCAAGAAGTATCCTTCCTGCTATATTCAAAGATTGCATTGCGGTAAAAGTAACTATTCTTTTCGGATAAGAAATTTATTCCTTTGATTAATTTGCTCAAATCGTAAATAAGTCGTTACTTTGCAGAAATTTTAGAGATAACTATGCAATCGCAGGAAAAGAGAAGTACATATAACCTACGTTCGAATGAATTTCATTCGCTGGCTGTCGGTTTCTCTTTTTCCGAAAACGATATTTTTAGTTCTTTGGTAATGCGTTAATCCTTATTCGGGGTAACGCATTTTTTTTGTGCCGGAATGTGAAGAATGAACTTAAATAGACAATAAGAGAATATGGAAAAGAATTTGAAGAAAGTGCTTGTCTTGGGCTCGGGTGCGCTCAAGATCGGTCAGGCCGGAGAGTTTGATTATTCCGGTTCGCAGGCTTTGAAGGCTTTGCGCGAAGAAGGTGTGGGTTCGGTATTGGTAAACCCGAATATTGCTACAATTCAGACATCAGAAGGTATTGCCGATAAAGTTTATTTCTTGCCGGTAACTCCTTATTTCGTAGAAGAAATCATCAAAAAAGAACAGCCGGACGGCATTCTGCTGGCTTTCGGCGGACAGACTGCGCTGAACTGCGGTACGGAACTTTACCTGAACGGTACTTTGCAGAAATACGGCGTGCGTGTGTTGGGTACTTCGGTAGAGGCTATCATGTACACGGAAGACCGCGACCTCTTTGTGAAGAAGCTGGATGAGATTCCTATGAAAACTCCGAAGAGCCACGCTGTGGAAAGCATGGAAGATGCCTTGAAAGCTGCCCGCGAAATCGGATATCCGGTAATGGTACGCTCGGCTTATGCTTTGGGTGGTTTGGGCAGCGGTATCTGTCCGGACGAGGAAGCGTTTGTCAAACTGGCTGAAAGTTCTTTCACGTTCTCCAAGCAAATCCTGGTGGAAGAATCCCTGAAAGGTTGGAAAGAAATCGAATTCGAGGTAATCCGCGACGCCAACGACCACTGCTTCACCGTAGCAAGTATGGAAAACTTCGACCCTCTGGGCATCCATACCGGTGAGTCTATCGTGGTTGCTCCTACCTGCTCGCTTACCGACGAACAGGTGAAGATGTTGCAGGAACTTTCTACCAAGTGTATCCGTCACCTCGGCATCGTGGGTGAATGTAACATTCAGTATGCATTCAACGCCGAAACCAACGACTATCGCGTAATCGAGGTGAACGCCCGCTTGTCTCGTTCTTCTGCATTGGCATCCAAAGCTACCGGTTATCCGCTTGCTTTTGTTGCCGCCAAGATTGCATTGGGTTATACGCTCGACCAAATCGGTGAAATGGGAACTCCTAATTCTGCTTACGAAGCTCCGCAATTGGACTACCTGATTTGTAAGATTCCCCGTTGGGATTTGACGAAGTTTGCAGGTGTGTCTCGCGAAATCGGTTCAAGCATGAAGTCTGTAGGTGAAATCATGTCTATCGGCCGTTCTTTCGAGGAAATTATCCAGAAAGGTTTGCGTATGATAGGTCAGGGCATGCACGGCTTTGTGGGTAATGATAGTGTGGAATTCGAAGATTTGGATCACGAATTGGCTCACCCCACCGATCTGCGTGTGTTCGCTATCGCCCAGGCTCTGGAAAAAGGCTATACAATCGACCGTATCTTTGAGCTGACGAAGATTGACCCTTGGTTCCTCGGCAAACTGAAGAACATTGTAGACTATAAGAATAAACTCTCACAATATAATAAGGTGGAGGATATTCCTGCCGATGTGTTGCGTGAAGCGAAAGTGCTTGGTTTCTCCGACTTCCAGATTGCACGTTTCGTACTGAATCCGGAAGGTAATATGGAAAAGGAAAACCTTATGGTACGCGCCCGTCGTAAGGAGCTGGGTATTCTTCCGGCTGTGAAACGTATCAATACCGTCGCTTCCGAGCATCCGGAACTGACGAACTACCTTTATATGACGTATGCCGTACAAGGGTATGATGTGAACTATTATAAGAATGAAAAATCGGTAGTTGTATTGGGTTCGGGAGCTTACCGCATCGGTTCTTCCGTTGAGTTCGACTGGTGTTCGGTGAACGCTATCCAGACTGCACGCAAGTTGGGGTACAAATCCATCATGATTAACTATAACCCCGAAACTGTATCTACCGACTACGATATGTGCGACCGTCTGTACTTCGACGAACTTTCTTTTGAACGTGTGCTCGATGTTATAGACCTCGAACAGCCGCGCGGCGTAATCGTATCCGTAGGCGGTCAGATTCCTAACAATCTGGCAATGAAACTCTATCGTCAGTCTGTTCCTGTATTGGGCACTTCGCCTGTTTCTATCGACCGTGCAGAGAACCGTAACAAATTCTCTGCCATGCTCGACCAGCTCGGCATCGACCAGCCGGCTTGGCAGGAACTTACCAGTCTGGAAGATGTGAAGGGCTTCGTTGAGAAAGTAGGCTATCCGGTATTGGTGCGTCCGTCGTATGTGCTTTCCGGTGCTGCAATGAATGTATGCTACGATGAAGAAGAATTGGAGAACTTCCTGAAAATGGCTGCCGAGGTTTCCAAGGAATATCCGGTAGTGGTTTCCCAGTTCCTGCAGAATACGAAAGAGATTGAGTTCGATGCCGTGGCACAGAACGGCGAGGTGGTGGAATATGCCATTTCCGAGCATGTTGAGTTTGCCGGTGTGCACTCCGGTGACGCTACGCTGGTATTCCCGGCACAGAAAATTTACTTCGCTACGGCACGACGTATCAAGAAAATCAGTCGTCAGATTGCAAAGGAACTCAATATCTCCGGTCCCTTCAACATCCAGTTCCTGGCACGTAACAATGAGGTGAAAGTTATCGAATGTAACCTGCGTGCTTCACGTAGTTTCCCGTTTGTATCCAAAGTGCTGAAACGTAACTTTATCGAGACGGCCACGAAGATTATGCTGGATGCTCCTTACTCTCGTCCGGACAAGTCGGCGTTTGACATCGACTGGATTGGCGTGAAGGCTTCCCAGTTCTCATTCTCCCGCCTGCATAACGCAGACCCGGTATTGGGCGTGGATATGTCTTCTACGGGGGAGGTAGGCTGTATCGGCGACGACTTCTCCGAAGCATTGCTGAATTCCATGATTGCTACCGGTTTCAAGATTCCGCGTCCAGAAAAAGGTGTGATGTTCTCTTCCGGTGCAATGAAATCGAAAGTGGACTTGCTGGATGCCAGCCGCATGCTTTTTGCGAAGGGATATAAGATTTACGCTACGGCAGGTACCGCTGCATTCCTCAATGCGCACGGTGTAAGCACCGAAGCTGTGTTCTGGCCGGATGAACGTGCCGATGCGGAGAATAATGTAATGACAATGATTGCCGAACATAAGTTCGACTTGATTGTAAATATTCCGAAGAACCACTCTAAACGCGAGCTGACCAATGGTTACAAGATTCGCCGCGGTGCTATCGATCATAATATTCCGTTGATTACGAATGCCCGTCTGGCAGGTGCTTTCATTGAAGCTTTCTGTGAGATGAAGATGGAAGATATCCAAATCAAGAGCTGGCAGGAATATAAATAAGCCGGTTGATATATTATTGTAATAAAGCGGACATCCGGCAACGGGTGTCCGTTTTCCTTAAATAAGCATTGGTATATGATAAAGAATATATTATTTGATATGGGCGGTGTGATATTCCGCCAGAATTCGGAAGAGGCTTTCCGCCGTTTTCGTGAAGCAGGAGTGAATACGGATGAGTATATGGGAGAATACGGCCAAAAGGGATTTTTCCTGGATGTAGAGACGGGAAAGATTGATGCCGATGAGTTTTGCCGGAGAATGGCTGAGGCTGCCGGGCGCGAATCTGTCGGTTGGGATGAGGCGCAATATTGCTGGCTGGGCTTTATACGTGATGTGCCTCTGAACCGGCTTCACAATTTATTGAAGTTAAAAGAGGAATATCACATTTGCCTGCTTAGCAATACTAATCCGTTTATTATGGCTTTTACCCGCAGTGATAAGTTCAGTGACGAACATAAACCGATAAGCGATTATTTTGATACGCTGTTTTGCAGCTATGAAATGCAGGCTTACAAGCCTGAACCGGATATTTTCCTGAAAGCATTGGCTGCTGACGGTATGAAAGCTGAAGAAACGATATTTGTAGATGATAGTTTAAAGAATATCAAGGCGGCGGAAGCGCTTGGCATACGCGGATTGCATGTGGCTCCCGATGAAGACTGGATGGAGAAACTGACGGCATTGCTGCATATATGTAATGGCTTGTAGTATATTGTACAATAAAAATGGATAAGAATATGGATGAGGTAGATAAAATGCGGAGTTCACAATTGGCGAATACGGCTTCCCCGGAAATTCAAGAGCGTTTTAAACGTGCGAAAAAACTGTTGCTGAAGCTGAACGCTATGAGCGGTTATGAGGAAGAATGCCGGAGCGTATTGGAAGAATTGATACCCGGTATTCCAGCTTCTGCCACTATTTGCCCGCCTTTTTGTTGCGATCATGGTGATGGTATCCGCCTTGGGGAACATGTCTTTATCAACTCCAATTGTACTTTTCTGGACGGTGGCTATATCACTGTTGGGGCATATACGCTGATAGGGCCTTGTGTGCAGATTTATACCCCTCAACACCCGTTTGATTATCTGGAGAGGCGTGTAGAGCAGGAGTATGCCTATCCGGTGACGATAGGTGAAGATTGCTGGATTGGCGGTGGCGCTGTTATTTGTCCCGGGGTAACTATTGGCGACCGTTGCATTATAGGTGCGGGAAGTGTAGTGACCAAAGATATTCCGTCCGATTGTGTGGCTGTTGGGAATCCGGCAAAGGTAATCCGCAAAAATGATATAAAAAAGTGATGCGGCTAATTGCTTGAAATTCAATAGTAGTTAATATTGTGTGAAAAAAAACTTGAAAAATAAATGGCGAAAGTTTTGGTAATTTCAAAATAAGCTGTACCTTTGCATCGCTTTTGAAACGGAAGTGTACGGGCGTTTAGCTCAGCTGGTTCAGAGCATCTGCCTTACAAGCAGAGGGTCGGCGGTTCGAATCCGTCAACGCCCACACAAAAAAACAAGCACTTTCGTTTATCAAAAGGGCGTTTAGCTCAGCTGGTTCAGAGCATCTGCCTTACAAGCAGAGGGTCGGCGGTTCGAATCCGTCAACGCCCACACATTGTTGCGGATTTTAGCTTTGTATATAGTATGCAAAGCTATTTTTTTATTCTGAAACTTCATTTTTTTAATTTATTTCCCCATTATACCTGATTACTCGGAAAAAAGCCGTAATTTTGCAATCCGATAATTATCATAAATACGACGTATGGAACTTGATTTACTTACCGCAATCTCCCCGATTGACGGTCGCTACAGGGGCAAGACAGATGCTTTGGCTGCCTATTTCTCAGAATTCGCACTGATAAAATACCGTGTACAGGTTGAAGTGGAATATTTTATAACCTTATGTGAACTGCCTTTGCCTCAGTTGAAAGGGGTGAATAAGGATGTATTCGAAACTTTGAGAAATATTTACCGTAATTTTTCAGAAGCCGATGCCGGACGTATCAAGGATATTGAAAGCGTGACTAACCATGATGTGAAGGCTGTTGAATATTTTTTGAAAGAAGAATTTGATAAGTTAGGCGGAATGGACGACTATAAAGAGTTTATCCACTTCGGGCTGACTTCACAAGATATTAACAATACTTCTATTCCTTTGTCTGTAAAAGAGGCATTGGAACAGGTATATTATCCGCAGATAGAGGAATTGATAGCGCAACTCCGTGCTTATGCTGAAGAGTGGGCGAATATTCCGATGCTCGCCAAAACGCACGGACAGCCGGCTTCTCCTACTCGTCTGGGAAAAGAGATAATGGTGTTTGTATATCGTTTGGAACGCCAACTGGTTGCATTGAAGGCTTGTCCGGTTACTGCTAAGTTTGGCGGTGCTACGGGAAATTACAATGCACATCATGTGGCTTATCCGGAATATGACTGGAAAGCTTTCGGTACTAAGTTCGTTGCAGAGAAACTGGGGTTGGAGCGCGAAGAATATACGACTCAGATTTCCAATTATGATAATCTATCTGCTATCTTCGATGCGATGAAGCGAATTAATACGGTGATGATTGATATGAACCGTGACTTCTGGCAGTATATCTCCATGGAATATTTCAAGCAGAAGATCAAGGCTGGTGAGGTTGGTTCGAGTGCAATGCCGCATAAGGTGAATCCGATTGATTTTGAAAATGCCGAAGGTAATCTGGGCATAGCAAACGCTATCCTTGAACATCTGGCTGTGAAGTTGCCGGTGTCACGTTTGCAGCGCGACCTGACGGATTCTACCGTATTGCGTAATGTGGGCGTTCCGTTCGGACATATCATAATAGCCATTCAGAGTTCATTGAAAGGATTGCGCAAGCTGCTGTTGAATGAAACGGCTATCTATCGCGATTTGGATAACTGCTGGAGTGTTGTGGCCGAGGCCATTCAAACAATCCTGCGCCGTGAGGCATATCCGCATCCTTACGAAGCGCTGAAAGCATTGACACGTACCAATCAGGCTATCACAGAGAATTCTATCAAGGAATTCATAGAAGAATTGAATGTAAGCGAAGATATAAAGAAAGAATTACGTGCAATTACTCCCCATACATATACGGGGCTTTAAGAAGCGACAAGGGAAACCGGAGATTTCAACTTTTTTAATCCGGAATTTGTTATAAGCTAAAATAAAGGTAATTAGAGATAAAGAAAGAATGGCCGTGAGGCCAGTAGGTTTAATTTTATTCGAATAAAACAATGAGTACAGAAAATGAAACTTGGCGTGATGCTTCTTCTTCAGAGGAGAATTCAGGCGCCGGCCGTGATGGTAACCAATTTAACAGAGAGGGAAGCTATAGTCGCCCGTCTTATAACCGTGAAAATGGTGACCGCCCTTATCGTCCGAGATTTAATAGTGAAAATGGCGACCGTCCGCAACGTTCGTACAGCAGTGACCGTCCTTACCGTCAGCGCTTTAATCCGAATGCGGAAAATGGTGACCGTCCTCAGCGTTCCTATAACAACGACCGTTCTTACCGTCCTCGCTATAATAGTGAAGGTGGCGACCGTCCTCAACGCTCTTACGGTAACAATGCCGGCGGTGACCGTCCTTACCGTCCCCGCTATAATAGTGAAGGTGGCGACCGTCCTCAACGCTCTTACGGTAACAATGCCGGCGGTGATCGTCCTTATCGTCCCCGTTATAACAGTGAAGGTGGCGACCGTCCTCAGCGTCCTTATGGTAACAATGCTGGTGGTGACCGCCCTTTCCGTCCGCGCTATAACTCGAACGGTGACCGTCCTCAACGCCCTTATGGCAACAGAGACAGCTACAGTCGCCCGATTCGCCGTACGGGAGATTACGATCCCAATGCCAAGTACAGTAAGAAGAAACAGATAGAGTATAAAGAACAGTTTGTCGATCCGAACGAACCGATTCGTTTGAATAAGTTTCTGGCTAATGCCGGTGTATGCTCGCGTCGTGAAGCGGATGAGTTTATTACGGCAGGTGTAGTGTCTGTAAACGGAGAAGTGGTTACGGAATTGGGTACTAAGATTAAACGTGGCGATGAAGTGAAGTTTCACGACCAGACGGTCAGCATCGAACGTAAGATATATGTCCTGTTGAACAAGCCGAAAGATACGGTGACAACTTCCGATGACCCGCAGGCGCGTCGTACTGTAATGGACTTGGTGAAAGGTGCTTGTGACGAACGTATCTATCCGGTAGGTCGTTTGGACCGTAATACTACGGGGGTATTGTTGCTGACGAACGATGGCGACCTGGCTTCCAAGCTGACCCATCCCAAGTATCTGAAAAAGAAAATATATCATGTGCATTTGGATAAGAATCTGACTAAAGCCGATATGGAGCAGATTGCAGCCGGTATTCAGTTGGACGATGGTGAAATCCAGGCAGATGCTATCAGCTATACGGATGATTTCAAAAAAGATGAAGTGGGCATAGAAATCCACTCCGGCAAGAACCGTATCGTGCGTCGTATTTTCGAATCGCTGGGATACAAGGTCGTGAAGCTGGATCGTGTATTCTTTGCCGGCTTAACCAAGAAAGGCTTGCGTCGCGGCGAGTGGCGTTACCTCACGGAACAAGAGGTGAACTTCCTGCGCATGGGCTCTTTCGAATAATATATAATCAAGTTATAATAACTGTTTTATGGAAAAGATTAGTAGAACAAAGATTGTTGACCTGCTGAAGCGCGAGGATTTTGGCGCTATGGTCAACGTGAAAGGTTGGGTTCGTACCCGCAGAGGTAGTAAGCAAGTTAATTTTATCGCGCTGAACGACGGTTCTACAATAAATAATGTGCAGATTGTGGTGGATTTGGCAAACTTCGATGAGCAGATGCTGAAAGAAATTACCACAGGAGCTTGTTTGAGCGTGAACGGTGTGCTGACGGAATCGGTAGGCTCCGGTCAGAAAGCTGAAATCCAGGCACGTGAAATTGAAGTGTTGGGTACTTGCGACAATACGTATCCTTTGCAGAAAAAAGGGCACTCTATGGAGTTCCTTCGCGAGATAGCCCATCTGCGTCCTCGTACGAATACATTCGGTGCTGTGTTCCGTATCCGTCACAATATGGCTATTGCCATTCATGAATTCTTCCATAAGAAAGGGTTCTTCTATTTTCATACGCCTATCATTACGGCTTCCGACTGCGAAGGAGCCGGACAGATGTTTCAGGTTACTACGATGAACCTTTATGATTTGAAGAAAGACGAAAACGGTTCTATTATCTACGATGACGATTTTTTCGGAAAGCAGGCGAGTCTGACGGTTTCCGGTCAGTTGGAAGGTGAACTTGCCGCTACGGCGTTGGGCGCTATCTATACGTTCGGGCCTACGTTCCGTGCGGAAAACTCCAATACCCCCCGTCACTTGGCTGAGTTCTGGATGGTGGAGCCGGAAGTTGCGTTCAATGACATTACCGATAACATGGACTTGGCGGAAGAATTCATCAAGTTCTGCGTACAGTGGGCTTTGGATAACTGCGCCGATGATGTGAAGTTCTTGAATGATATGTTTGACAAGGGTTTGATAGAGCGCTTGCAAGGTGTACTGAAAGAAAACTTCGTTCGTCTGCCTTATACGGAAGGTATTAAGATTCTGGAAGAAGCCGTAGCACAGGGGCATAAGTTTGAATTCCCTGTATACTGGGGGGTCGACCTGGCTTCCGAGCACGAACGTTATTTGGTGGAAGACCACTTCAAGCGTCCGGTTATCCTGACGGATTATCCGAAAGAAATCAAGGCGTTCTATATGAAGCAGAACGACGATGGTAAAACGGTACGTGCTATGGATGTGCTCTTCCCGAAGATTGGCGAGATAATCGGCGGCTCCGAGCGTGAGTCCGATTATGCTAAACTGATGAACCGCATTGAAGAACTTCATATTCCGATGAAAGATATGTGGTGGTATCTTGATACCCGCAAGTTCGGTACGTGCCCGCACTCAGGCTTCGGATTGGGCTTTGAACGTCTGTTGCTGTTTGTAACCGGTATGACTAATATTCGTGACGTGATACCGTTCCCGCGTACTCCGCGCAATGCGGAGTTCTAACCGCCGAAGAACGAAATAAAATATCCTTGACGGATAAGCCCGCATAAACTTTGGTTTATGCGGGCTTTTTTATCGGATAAACTGTTATTTTCTCGAAATAAATCTTTATATTTGTGTCAATAGGAATGGCATAGCGTTAACCAATATCATACGAATATGAAAAAGAATTATTTCTTTACCATGCTGGCAGTGGTGCTGCTTGCGGTAACAGGAGTCCGGGCGCAGGATAAGGCTGCTTTTGAGCCGGCGCATCTGGAAGGTATTTGGCAGTTGTGTCATTATGTGTCTGAAAATCCGGAAATTCCCGGAACATTGAAGCCGAGTAATACATTTAAGGTACTGAGCGATGACGGTCGCATTGTTAACTTCACGATACGGCCCGGTGCAGATGCCATTATTACAGGGTATGGTACCTATCGGCAAATATCGGGTACAGCCTATAAGGAAAGTATCGAGAGGAACATCCATCTGCCTATGTTGGATAATAAGGACAATATCCTTGAATTTGAAATGGGTGAGGGAGGTGTGATGTACCTGAAATACTTTATCGCAAAAGATTTAAACGGAAATGAACTGAATACATGGTTCCATGAAACATGGAAACGGGTAAATATGCCATCCGCGTTTCCGGTAGACATTGTTCGGTAGTATAAAACGAATGTTGTTTTATGTCCCTTGCGCAAATCCGGAAAATTTTCTGTTTATAAGTGTTTGCGTGTGCGGGCGGGAACTTTTGAAATTCTCTTCCGAGGAAATCTGTATTTCCTCGGAAGAGAATTTCTTTTTGTTGTATATCAGCCAAGTGCAAATCAAAAAAAAGAAGAAAACGTTTGCCAGTTATAAGAAAATCCGTACCTTTGCAAGCCGATTATTATCTCATAAGGATAAGCATTTAATTCATAGCGGATTAATCTCCCTTTGTCCGAGGCGGTTGATTCGTGGTGAAGCAAAAATTTAGTAGTAACATTTAAAAAAACAATTAAGAGTGGATACTTTAAGTTACAAGACCATTTCTGCAAACAAAGCTACAGTGACTAAAGAATGGGTCATTGTTGACGCTACAGACCAGGTATTGGGTCGTCTGGGCGCAAAAGTTGCGAAACTGTTGAGAGGAAAGTATAAACCTAACTTTACCCCTCACGTAGATTGTGGCGATAATGTAATCATTATCAACGCCGACAAAGTAAAATTAACCGGTAACAAATGGAATGACAAGGTATATCTGTCATACACAGGCTATCCCGGCGGTCAGAGAGAAATCACTCCTGCTCGTTTGCAGGCAAAACCGAACGGTGATGACAAGTTGCTGAGAAAAGTAGTAAAGGGTATGCTGCCTAAAAATAAGTTGGGCGCCAAATTGCTGGGCAATATGTATGTATATGCCGGCAGCGAGCA
>ULUA01013980.1_pt1 | contig 11885 bp, 8 predicted proteins | sample 1958081 | NCBI WGS metagenome assembly ULUA01 (sample SAMEA4835748, study PRJEB28245) | human gut metagenome | biome: gut microbiome; material: fecal sample | place: Denmark | collected 2008
ATCTCAAAAGCCTTTTCCAAAGCTACAGGATCCATGTTCCATGATTCTCTCTCGGTATCGATAAACACCGGGATACCGCCCTCATAAACGACAGGATTCAATGTCGCGTCAAAGGTCATATCCGGGCAGATAACATACTTGCCTTCAACAGCTCCATGACCGATAGCCGGCTTACCATAGAGCTTCTCGCCCGCAAGCTTCACACACAGATGAAGTGCAGCAGTACAGCAAGAAAGACCGACAGCGTACTTTACCTCTGCCTTCTCGGCGGCTATCCGCTCTACTTCGTTGATGTTTGCGCCAATGGTAGACATCCAGTTGGTTTCGTATGCTTCGGTTATGTATTTCAATTCATCACCGTGCATGGTCGGGCTTGACAGCCACACCTTTTTTTCAAATGGTTTTATTTCGTTGTTTTTTTGATACATTTTTGAGTTACCTCTTAACTAATATACTTATATTTTATATAACACTGTCTCTCATAGCGGCTATTTTATTCCCATTAGTGCGACCGGATTTACTTCTATCCACAATCCCCGCCCCAATAGCCTCAAGCCTGAAAATCTGCTCCTGACTCAAACTCTTCCCGGGTCTCTTCCCAAGATAAATCTGCTTCTGCTCATTGAGCCACTTGTTCAGCCAGATGCCGTTTGCCTTGTAATTCGCAGGGATGTTCAAATCACCATGCTCCATATAATAAGCCTTAGCATAGTCATAGCATTCGCTCCAGGAATTCTTATTGGATTTATCCCAGATCATTCCGATGGAATTCAGCCTGTCTATACGCTCCTCACTGAGCTTGCCTGTCTTATACGCGGTTCTGTTTTTGGATATCCACGCGCCCAGATTGTAGCCTGATTCGGTCTTATATGAGCTTGAAATATCCAGATTGCCGTTTCTTTTATAGAACGCTTCCGCATGAGCATAGCCGATATCCCACTGACGGGATGCCTTATCCGACCACCTCATGCCAAGCTCATCAAGCCTTTGCTTCTGCGATTCGGTAGGCATAGCATAACCGCCCCTGCCGGATGCCGCAGTCCTCAGATTGACTATCCATCTTCCCAGACGAACGCCGTTTATAACGCAATCCGCAGGGACTTCAAGGTCTCCGTGCTGCTTGTAGTATTCAAGTGCCGCCGCATAGTTTCTTTCCCAGATGTAGTCCGGCTGGCTCCAAATCATGCCGATTCCATCCAGCTGTTTCGCTCTTTCTTCGGTAAGATACGAGCTTCGCAGACCGTTCTTGCGGCAGGTTCTTATGCCTGCAAGCCAGCTTCCAAGACGGATACCGTCCGGAGTGACGTACTGCGTTTTTATATCTAAATTTCCGTTGTTGTCGTAATATTTTTGTGCGGCAGAGAAGTATTTCTCCCATGAGATATCCGAAACGCTCTGCCATCTCATGCCGATTGAATTAAGCTTGGCTATGCGCTCCTCGCTGATATTTCCAAACTGCTCGCCCGCCCTGATTTTTCTTTGAGTGCATAACCAGCTGCCCAACGAGTAGCCGTCAGGAGTCTTATACCGTCTCTCAACCTCTAAGTTGCCGTGCTGAGTGTAATACTCCTTAGCCTTCTGGAACATCTGCTCCCATGAGGCGCTCAGGGTGTCCTCCAGCCTCTCGAAAAGGCTTCTTACGTCCCTTGCCTCGTCGATTATCTCGAAGCTGTCGGTTACAATCTCATCGGAATCGCCTAAGTCTCGATAATATACAACCGCCGAGCGCATTTCCTCTTCGATTGCGCCTACGCTGTAGAGGTTTTCAAAGTTGTTTACTATATCAAAGATGATAGGCGCGCGATCTCTCTCAGAAGATTTTCCTGCCGAAAGAGCTCTGCCGATTTGCTGTTTATATATAATAGGAGATGTTGTCGGGCGGAACAGTATCACTCCAGATATGCCACCGACGTGTACTCCCTCGTTGAGGGCATCTATGCAGAAAAGAAGACGCAGATGCGCATTGCTGTTGTCGTTTTTGAAAGCCTTGAAGGATTCATCTGCGCTTGGGTCACTTGAATATACCGAGTAGATGTTCGGATTCGGGTCAACCTGCGCGAACCACTCCCCAGCCTTTGAAATACAGCTTTGCATATTCTCATAGTCGGAGCAGAAGACAATGTACTTGCCGGTTTTGTCGGTCATGTGTCTGGCAAAGACCTTTTCAAGACCTTCCGCCTTTTCAAGAGTGCGTTTCAATGCTTCAAAATATCTCTCAGCAGCTGAGAAGCAGGGCTTTCCCTTTGCTCTTTCCAGGCGCGCAGCATATTCTTCAAGCTCGTTTTGATATGAATAGAGAGATACAACATACTTCGGAGCCGCAAGGATTCCCCTCGCTATAGCCTCACCCAAAGACATTTCGCTGGCGATATTGCCCTCGAAAAGCTCATCTGCCATGTCTCTCTGATTGTCTAAGTACCTTATATTAGTAGCCGAAAGACCCAGAACCGGGACGGTTGAATGGCTATGCAGGAGCCTGTTAACTCCCTCTCCCCACATTTTCGCTCCACAGCGGTGGAATTCATCCAAGACTATATAGCCGCAATCGAGTTCGAATATCTCCTCATCCGTCATGAGCATAAGCTTGGCATATGTCAGAAAGATTATGTTTTCCGGAATATAGCCGCAGGCATCCTTTAAGTTTTCAAGCTGAGTGGTGAAGATGTATTCTGACGGTGAAAGCCAGACTATGTTTTCCTCGGGATTATCCTCACACAGTTTGAATCCGATGAAGGATTTACCAGTGCCGGTGGGGTGGATTACCGCAGCCTTGCCCACTTCCGACAGCATTTTTACTGCCGATTCGTAGGCTATTCGGTTGTGAGCGAACAATTCAATCATCCTTCACACCTCCGACTGGTAAGTAAAGCACACTTTAATTAACAATTCTCTATTGACATAAAACAGGCAATGATGTATAATAAAAGACATAAAATTCAGCAATTATGCCTGAAGATTTATTGATTTTCATTGTTTTACGCGGTGTTAACTAAAGTGTACCTTTTTTTACAACACATATTGTTATATTTCACCAAATACTGAGGTTGATTATAAAAAGAGCACATCGGATTGTGGTTCCGATGTGCTTTTATATTGTTTATGGATATGATTTTTTTGGAAGCGAAGGTGCAAGTCAGGATTAATCCAACCATAACTGCTGTATGTAGAATATTGCTCTCATTAGTATATAATATTGTACTGCTATCAGTATATTGCAATTCTGATATATGACAATTGCCGCCGCTTATAGCCATCTCAGAGCCACCAAAAATACTCAACAACCGCACCTTGACTGATATTTATATAATCTTTATACAATCTTCATAAAACCAAAATAATTATCTGATATAATCGTTTATGAAAGGATGGCGATATTTATGGTTAACGTTAAAGGCAGATGGGCGCTGATCACCGGCGCAAGCAGAGGAATAGGATATCTCACGGCAAAATTCATGGCATCAATGGGCTGTAATCTCGTTCTTCACAGCAGGACTATGGAGCATTCCGAAAAGGTCGCAGCGGAGGTCAGAGAAATGGGCGTTTCGGCGTATGCCGTTTGTGCGGAGCTTTCCGACCTTGATGCAGTCAAAAAGATGCTTTCGGATATCGACGCTCTCGGCGTAAGGATTGACATTGTTATGAACAATGCGGGACTTCAAATCGCTTACAGAACCGATTATTATTCGACACCCGTTTCCGACTACACAGAAAGTTTCAAGATAAACACCATTGCCCCCGCGATGATATGCTATCACTTCATGCCGAAGATGATCGAAGCGGGCTTCGGAAGAATCATCAATACCACCAGCGGTATAGCCCTTGAGCCCGAGCAGGCGGGATATTCCGCTTCCAAGGCGGCTCTTGACAAGATAACCATCGACCTTGGCTCTAAGGTTGAGGGTACGGATGTCATGATAAACCTCACAGACCCCGGATGGTGCAGAACCGACCTCGGCGGTCCTCATGCTCCCAACGCTCCCGAAAGTGCCATTCCCGGAATCGCTGTTGGCGCGTTCGTGGATGATAAGAAGTCGGGAAGATATCTAAACGCTCCCCACTTCACCGGTATGACCATCGAAGAAGCCGTCAGAAAGGCAGAAGCGCAGTTTGACAGTCCTTATCACAGATAAAGCGGATATGACAAGTAGACAGTTTTTCAATTATCAAATTATCAGATAATCTATTAGAAAGGACGGTAACATCATGAAAGTATTATTTATCGGCGGAACAGGCACCATCAGCACGGCAATATCAAAGGAGCTTATCCGCAAAGGCTGTGAGCTTTACATCCTCAACCGAGGTTCACGGAACGATATCCTCGGAGATGGTGCGCATTTCATCAAAGCGGATATCAACAACGAAGTACAAGCCGCAGAGGCTCTTGAGGGCATGAGCTTCGACGTCGTCTGCGATTTTATAGGATTTGTCCCATCTCAGCTCGAACGCGATTACAGGCTGTTCAACGGCAAAACGAAGCAGTTTATGTACATCAGCTCGGCATCCGCATATCACAAGCCAGTGCGGAGCTATATCATCAACGAAGGCACCGCCCTTGCTAACCCATACTGGGAATACTCCCGCAACAAGATAGCCTGCGAGGAGTTCCTTATGAAGATGTACCGTGAGAACGGCTTCCCTGTCACTATCATCAGACCGAGCCATACATATGATGAGCGCTCCGTCCCGGCGGGTGTTCACGGAAACGGCGGAAGCTGGCAGGTTTTGAAGCGGATGATGGAGGGCAAGCCGGTCATCATCCACGGCGACGGAACATCACTTTGGACTATCACCCACAACAGCGATTTTGCCAAGGGCTTTATCGGACTGATGGGCAATCCCCATGCAATCGGCGAGGCTTTTCAGATCACCTGCGACGAATCACTGACATGGAATCAGATATACAAAATTGTCGCGGACTGTCTCGGCGTGGAGCTTAAGCCCTACTATGTTTCCTCAACGTTTCTTGCGGATGTCAGCGACTACGACTTCACCGGCGGACTTATCGGTGACAAGGCGAACACCGTTGTGTTTGACAACCGCAAGCTCAAGGAAGCTGTCCCGGGATTTGTCCCCACCGTCAGGGCGGAGGAAGGTATCAGAAGGACGGTTGAATATGTGCTTTCGCACAAGGAGTGTCAGAACGAAGACCCTGAGTTTGACGCTTGGTGCGATAGAGTTATCGCCGCGCTTGAGAGCGCGAAGAAAGTAATCAGAAAATAAGCGAATACGAAATAAGCAATGCAAAAATCTCCCTCCACCGTTTGGCAGAGGGAGATATTATTTTGTCTGAATCCGCTCGGCAGCTGCGATTAACTCAGCTCTTTGTCATCGATAACCATTCCCGATTCGGCGGAGATATGCATTATGCCGGTTTTGTAGGGCGTTGAGTAGGCAATTTCATATATCGCCGCTTCGCCGGATTCGTCGAGCGTGCAACTTTTAATTTTATAGAAATACTTCACTCCGCGGACCGCTATTTCCTTGGCTATTTCCTCGGAAATATACTTGCCGGTCTTTGTCGCCTTGACGGCTTCGTAATCTATATAGCTGTATATGTTGCTGTGAGCCGGGATGTCGCCGTAGACGTCGGTCGTGAACACGGTTACGCTGTCCCGCAGAGTGATATGATAGCAGTAAAGCTCGAATTCAGCAGTTACCCTTTCCGCTTCCACAGATACCGACAATTCGCTTCTCTTATAGCCGTACCGCTCCACAGCTTTAAATGCGACATCTATTGCCTCCTGCTCGGTCATAGGCGTGATAGTTACGGAACTGTAGTTACCCTTGTCGTCATATTTCCAGTCCTTCTTAATACCGGTACAGCCGTCGATATAGAAATCCCAGAAAACATTCTTATGCACTTTAGAGCTGTACACGATTACCGAAACGGTGTACTCCTTCTTTTCATCGTCAAAGCTTACTTCGCAGCTCTCGACATCATCAACGCTGTCCGCACCTACCGATGCAAGCGCAGTTTTAACAGCAGTCTCCTCGGATATAATCGGGTAATCATTTTCACTGTGAGACTTCTGGGTCTTGGCGACGATTATATTACTGCTGGAGTAAAAGCTTCTTACCGTAACATACCAATAATCGGTATCACCGACGATGAAGCGAACATTGGTATATCCTGTAATCTTCTCGTCCTCAATCTCTACATTTGCAAATTCAGACTTATCCACTTCCAGATCATCGGACACTGCTTTCAGAAGCTCGTCATCCGTACGGAAGTGCCACGTCCGTTCTTCATCAACAACTTCTATCTGTACAAAGACGGTGTTTGCCTCCTTGCCCGGAGTGTTATCACGGATTGTAAGGAAGTATACCGGCTGGTTGTCGAAAATTTCCTTTTCAAAGGTCAGAATCTCCGATTGGCTTACATCAAATAATAATACGTTGTCCGGGTCAAAAGAAAGCACATCTAAGGCATATTGCTTTATTTCCTCTGAGCTGCCATCTCCGCCATACTTTATAAGCTTAAATTTCTGACCGCCGATAACCTCCCCGGTCTGCTTATTGACATACCAATTAATGTCCAAATCATCTAAGAAATAGAATTGGTAGTAATCGGCGCTTCCGAAGCGCAGCTCATAAGTACTTGTGAGGTCGGCATAATTCCGCCCTGTTTTTTCGAGGACGAGATTCAGCGCTTCGTTTTTGCTCATGCCGGAAGCGCTCTGTGCTCCACCGTAGATGCTTCCCGAAACCCCGGCGGGCACGCTCTCGTCATAGACGTAGGCGTAATATGTGGTTGCGGCGTCCTTAAGGCTGCGCATTGTCACATACTGTCTGGGATAGCCGTTATCGTCATAGGTGATGATACAGTCGGCAACCTCGATATCCTCTGCCGAAACGCCGTCCAAATCGCAGATGTATCTTATAGCCAAATCCTTGGCATTCTCGGCAGATACTACCTCATATTCGCTTGTGATGCCGCCGTCGGTCCGTCCGAAAGCCTTACCGCTGACAGGGTCGATATAGCAGGACTGCGCCTTGCCGTCCGACGTGACAAATGATACATGATACTGAACCTTGCCCTGCCAGTCCTCAAGCATGACTACTACGTCCGAAACATCAGACCTCGAAGCACCGTTAAGCGCAGCCTCAACCGCCTTTTCAACGGTGATATAGTGTGAGCCGATCAAGCCGTTTACGGATATCCTTTCATTCTGCGAGCCGACATTCTCCCGAATCTGGCACAGCTCGTTCACCGATAGGGCTGCGAGGCCTTCAAAGGTGAAGTGGCATTCCACTTCGATGATATCCTTAACCATCAGCGCCTTGCCGAAGGAAATGTTGTACATCTTCGCAAGAGCCATAAGCTCGTCGTCGGCTTGGGTGATGGTCTGGCTGAGGACTGCGCCTTCGATATTCTTGCTGCCAAGAAGCTCGTAAATGCTGTCAGACATTTTCTTTTCAAGTTCCTTGCCGAACTCGCCGTTCTGGGAAGTAACGCTTACAAGCACCGAGTTTTTAAGGTTTGTGATGTAGTTTTCCTCGACCATCCGGTTTACAAGGGTCTCGACGGTCTCCCCAAGGCCGTCACCCCTAAAGTCCTGACCGTTTATGATTTTTTCGCCGTCCTCATTGTCAGCGGTGACATCAATGACCGTCTCCGATTTGTCTACCGCTATCTCGACGCTTGGGTTGACGTCCAAGCATATCCTTGCGTTTATATCGCCGTCAGCCGATAGAGGGTTGGCGAGCAATCCCCTATTGCCTATAGCCAATCCCGCACAGACGACTATCGCTAGCACCGCAGCCATCCCGACAAGATATTTCATAATCGGCTTGCGCTTGGTTTTTTCTGCCATAATAAAAGCACCTCCGCTTTCACAATCAGCGAGAACCGAATCCAAAACATCAATTTTCTTAATCTTTTCAAAGCTCGAAGCCAAGCTGTCTTCAACTGTTTTCATCATCAATTCTCCCTTCATAGATTACTCTTAGTTTCTTGATTGCACGATTGTATTTTGAAAGAACAGTACCCAATGGCAGGGACATTATTTTTGCAATCTCCTTATGCATAAAGCCGGCAACGGTGTGCATGACAACGATTTCCCGCTCCTCGCGGGATAATTGGGTCAGGCAGGTTTTTATAGCATAGCTTTCTTCTAATGACAGCCCGTCATCCGGCAAAAGCTTTTCCCAATCCTCGTCCTCAAAATCGGCGCTGCGCTTTCTTTCGTTCAGCTTTTTTAAGGACATATTTCTTGCGATTGCGAATATCCAAGCCATGGGTTTGCCGCCCGGCTTATAGCTTTTGGCGTTGACGAAGACGCTGACATACAGGTCATGCAGAACGTCCTCGGTGTCATAGGTGTTCTTCAAGAATGAGAGGATGTAGCTGTATACCGGGGTATATGTATCCCCATAGAACTGAGCAAGTGCGGATTTATCTCCCGAAGCTATCTTTATTAATTCGCTTTCAAGCTTATCCGCGTCAAGCCTTCTTGATTTGTTTACTGCCGGCAAGTAATCGATCATAGATGTTGCATCCTCCCTTCACTATAATAATCCGTAAGGCGGGGTGTTTATTGCATGGGATTTTTTAAAATTATGGGTTTATTATAGCATGGATTGTTTAGAAATGCCAGTTAATGTTGAACTTTTTGGCAGAATGAAGCTAATCCAGCTTGTAAAATCTTTTTATTTACAGGATATCTGCTTGACACTGGCGGATTATCACGACGAAACAATTCAGCCATCCATCCCAAAAAGCTAAAAGTTCGTACCAGAATAGATCAACCATATAAATCGGCATGGCAAAGCCATCTGACTGAACAATATCGTTTGGGACGACGCATCCCAAAATAAAATGAGCAGAAAGATTGGATTTGCAGTGTGATGGGTTAATGCTTATAGTTGCTCTCCCCCTCCAATCATCGGAAAACGCTTATATGCATCGCACACTTATACAGAATCATTTCAGCAAATTCAGGCCTAACCAAGTTTGTAACCTTGATTAAGCCTCAGCAAAACGTATAGCATCTTGAGATGGTGGGATATCCGGCATACTCCGAAATACAAGGCACCTTCCATTCACGGAATTGTGTGCAATTAATACGTTATCAAATTGGCGTTTTATGCCGCAGATATTCCTTGACAATGAGTATCTGCGATAGGCTATCCGCTTAAGGCAGCTCCTGCCCTTATTCTATAAAATGCTTACCCGAGCGATACATAATCTCAAGGCAACTTTAGAATAAACACCTACATCATACAGGTTGGATAATTGAACTATACTTTATACTTGCTTCTCATTAAAAAGTGTCTGTAAAATCGGCGCATAGCCAATCATACAGCGGTTTTTCGGCGATTTTTATATATGGACCCCTTTACACTTTTACGAGAAATCAGTATTAGTCACGCATAGTTCCGTGAAAATCCAAAATAATCACCGCAGAACACATTTCTCGATGGTTCTGCGGTGATTAACATTTTGAATATATGTGATATCATTTTAAGACTCGGTACTCAATATATCATTCTCCATCCAATATGCAACTGTTGATATAAACTCGCCATTGGTTGGTTTGCCCTTGGTCTCGTTGATTGTTGAGCCGAACATCTTACCGATGAGCTTTAAGTCTCCACGCATAAAACAGATTTCTACTGCGTGTCTTATCGATCTTTCTACGCACTGAGAGGTTGTGCCATACTGTTTGGCAACTGCTGGGTAGATGTCCTTGGTAATTTTAATACGGTTGTCGGTATGGCCGAGCGAATGATATATGTTTACTGCTGTGCAGAGATATCTATGACCACTCAGGCTTAAAGGAATGCCGAGATTTATAAGTAGTTGTGAAACGTTGAGTTGAATGGCACTAAAAGTATTATCATTATTCGACATTGGGATGTCCCCCTTCATTTGTTGTATTCCATAATGTGATTATAGCATATTTTGTAGAATCTTGGTGTCGAATTCATAAAGTAATTGCCAGAGCTTTCGGATAAATTCTACGGAAAACTTGCAGCGGCTATACTTTTTTCTCGAAATCGCTGTAAAATCCGCGATATATATTTTTACGTGGCCGCCTGAGCGCCACTATACTTATTCTGCGTTAAAAAGTGCCGACCACACTTGGTCATGACCGTGCATGGTCGTTGAATCACCGCAAAGCCCACCATATAGCGGTTTTGTGGTGATTCTGTATGTGGGTTGCCTAAGCAGCCTCTTTCTTTTACGCAGAATCAGTACTATACACCTTTACGAGAAATCAGTATTTGCTATAAGCACAGTTGTTTGAAAATATTTCAATTTTAAAGGGACATGAGCTGCCTTAAGCGAATGGTCTATCACGCAGATATTCATTGCCAAGGAGATTCCATAGCATAAAGCACCGATTTGATAACGCTTTATACTTATTCCGCATAAAAATGTGACTGCACCCTGTATGGTCGTTGAATCGCTGCAAGGCACGCAATATAGATGTTTTGCGGCGATTTTAAAGTGGGCTGTCTAAACCCCACTTATGCACTTTTACGCGGAATTAGTATTATTCACACACAGTTTCAAGAAGATGCTGTTTTATTAATTTGACAGAATTATATACAGCAATAAATGCGGTATTTCCAAGAACCAAAAATCAACTTTACCAATAAGGAGCTGAGGACTTGCATACTCTCAGTTTTATATTTGCTTTGAGGATATATTTGCAGCCAAATGTTAGCATTAGGCTTATCCGCTTAAAAATATCCCCTTTAGAATATGAAAAACAGCGACATTCCTGACGCTGCCTTCATCGCATATCTTGCGGACGAGGTAGAGCATCTCCCCGGTATTGCTCTCTTCGGTTGCAGTTTTAGTTTTGACAAAATCTTGATAATTATCGCGTTTACACGGTTTGTTTTATGATAATAATCATAAAAAAAGCTTATTACGCGCTTCTGTATATAAAACTGTTCAGAATCAAGAATCACGTCAAAACCCATAGAAAATGTAATTTATTTGTCATATTAAATAATTTGCAAAAAGAGATATTGTGCAAATTTAATCAACCTCAAAATAAGCTCTATAACGAAAATGGCAGCGCAGACAAAACGTCTGCACTGCCATTTTCGATTAGGCTTTTTATTTATAGAGGTAGTATTTATTTTGTTAAACTTATGCCGGACAATCGTTTGTAGCGGTTCCTGTAATGGTTTCTGATTTATTCCCTGCGTGAACCTTTGCAGAAACAGTAAGAATATAATGTTCTCCTTTTTTTAAGTTTGGTACAGTATCAAAGAACATAAAATCCTGACCAGTAGATGAAAGATTGCTCCAAGTTCCAGCAAGATTTCCTCTGCTGTCAGTCAAGGTAATATTTACATTATCAATACTTGTTACTCCATCTGCTCCAGTAATACTTACAGAACAATTCGCTGTTGTTTCAAAGAATACAAGACCCACTATCATGTGATCAGTATACGAATATCTGGGTTCAACTGCAGATACTGTTGTAGCTAAACTAATGACAATCGCAAGTGCCAAAAGAATTGTAATAAGTCTTTTAACTTTAGTGCGCATATTAATTCCTCCAATGTATACTACCTCTATAAAAAAACCGTTCAAGACCATAGAGCCACGTCATCAGAAGTCTATTTTTTAATATTTTCAGCAATTTTAATAATGTCTTCTTTGGAAATATGTGCAGATACAACAAAATAGTAACCACTTTCACACCAAGATATTTTATCATAAAAACTTTTATCATCAGATAAATAACAATGATACTCTATACCGTCTGACGTGAGAACTTCATACCAACTTTGTTCATTATCAATATAAGCAAACTTTCCATTAGCAAATCCATATTCAAATTTAATCCTATTTTCTCCATTTTTATAAATAAGACTTACGGCACCACCGCACAATCCGCCATCATAGCTATACGCAACAG
>ULUA01061729.1_pt1 | contig 11799 bp, 10 predicted proteins | sample 1958081 | NCBI WGS metagenome assembly ULUA01 (sample SAMEA4835748, study PRJEB28245) | human gut metagenome | biome: gut microbiome; material: fecal sample | place: Denmark | collected 2008
ATTCAAAGCCTTCTTCATCCTCCACCATAGATATGGCTTCTTTAGGACAAATTGCATAACAAGCTGTGCATCCACAGCACTCTTCTTTTCTTTTATATAGTACGGGAATCTCTCTTTCCACCTTTTACCACCAACTTTTTAATTATTCTCTTAATCTTTCTCAAAAGCAACTTAGCATCATTTTTTAGTCCGATGCCACCGTATTTCTTGGCAACATACTCAAACGATTTATTTTCAAAGTCACTCCAGAACTGCTCTCTATTATCTGGTTTTGGAAATGGAGCTTTAAGAGGCGGCTGCATACTGTCCTCTAGCTTTGTCTGCTTCCAAATCAGTCTCTTTTTTACTTTTTCAAATATTTTTTCTCCAGCCTCATTATTTACTAGCACCAATGAAACGCCCTTGTTATCATCAAACTCTGGTGCGGCTTTCTCGATCCCCCAGTAATCTGCAATTGTAATATCTCCTGGATGTATTACAGACTTATAGGGACATTCATAGCAACTCGGCCGCAGCACGGTATGCCCATAGAAAAGTTCCTTGAATACCCGACTACTCGTAGACTTTCCATTTTCAAAACAAAGCGTTTCTACATGATCATGCCATCCAAAGTCTTTCTTATTTCGGAAGTCCACACTTGCAACTTTTGAATGCATTTTCTGCTCTTGCCAACGCAGATATGCCTCCCATATTTTTTTGCTTGGTACTCCGTGACAGACAATATCCACGCAGAACAAGTTATCATACTCTTTTCCAATGTATTTTTTCAATCCTGCTACCTGACAGGAAGTTCCAGAAAAAAGTACACTTTTCTTAGCATCGAGATCTGTTTTGACACTTTTAAATGTATCACCTAATTTACTCTGGATATATTTTGAGCCTCGCATTCGATTACGATCTTCCTCATTATCAGTGCGAATATGTACGGCATCAAATTCATCCGTCAAAACACACCCATAGACCACACCACCGTTGGATAAAATCTGATCCGAAAGAGCTGTAAAAATACCACCTGATCTGGAAGCTGCTCTTGTCGTTTCATCCTTATGTTTTACTGCGTATACTTTAGGCCGCTCCCAATTCATTATGCCGTCCTCCTTTCGGAGTAATCAACATAATCGAGGTTACTTAGTTCGTACCCCCCCCCCTCAAAATTTTGAGGAGTTTATTCTTTACTTTTGTTTTCATTGGAACTGTTCCATATTTCTTTATCACGAAATCAATTCCTTTCTTTTGGTAATCGTTCCAGAATACATCTCTTTGTTCAGACTTTTGGGTCGGCGCTTCAAGATTCGCCTGCCAACATTGTGCTGTATTGCTTAATCTATAATCCAAATTATCTCGAACCTTTTCAAAAAGTTCTTCACCCCGGTCAGTATGAATCAAGAACAGAGAATTACCATTGGGGTCATAAAAATCTGGAATAGTCTCTTCAATATGCCAGAAATCCCCAATGGTCATATCTGTTTTTCGTTCTGTCGTAGCATAAGGGCATTCATAACAAGACGGCCGTAACGCACACTGATTATAAAACACCCTAACATAATCTTTAAGCGGTCTCTCTGACCCGTTGACTTTCACATAAGCTGTAGGTGATTTCCAACCATTGCGCTTGTCTTTGAAGGTAAGATAAGTTATCCTTCCATCCTTCTTTTGTATTGATTCTGCATATTCTCTCCACAGTTTCGGACTTGGAGAGCCGTGGCAGATAATGTCTACGATATACACCCTATCACGGATTCCTTTTATTTCACTGAACTTCCGAAATCCATCTGATTGACATCCCATGCCAACAAAGAGCAACTCTTTCTTTGGATTATCCATCAACCAATAATACGCTTCCTGATAAATATCACCGGGCTTGCTCTGCATATATTTTGAGCCTTTTGCTCTTTCACGCTGCTTCTCATCCAGAATCATCTGGAATTCCACAGTATGATTCTCATAATTATAGACTGCAGCCACCACAGCATCTCCGCTTTTCAGAAAAGCATCCGAAAGTGCAGTAAATGCACCACCAGAAGAACTGCTCATCAAGGCAGATTTGTCTTTTAACCTTCCTGCATATACTATTGTATCTATCAAATCCACCATAGACTGTTCCTCCTGCGTATTATTTGTTTTTAATTACAGTTTTGACCTTCTGTAGAACAATAAGAAATATAATCGTTGCACAAAAAGCACAAATGGCGCAACATATCTATAAATCGATTAAACTCCGAGCTTATCTACTACTCTCTAAAAAGCAGTAATAAGAATCGAATGAAAAATATAAAATCATGCGGAATACTCTCTTTAATCACAGCCAAAACCTATTTTCCAAAGCGACTTTTTACTAATTTCATGCCAGATTTCAACATATCAACATTCGTCAGCACTGCATAGATTGCTGTGACACAAAGTGCGATGAGCTGAATCATCTTATTTTCACAATAGTATGTTCCTATCAGCATAGTACCAATTAGAATGCTTCCAATAATAATTGGCTTCCGAATTCGCATATGCACAGTCTTATTAACATCAATATAGCGAATGATAAACATTGAAAAGAATGCAACCAGTGTAGATATTGATGCTGCAAAAATCTTAATTTTATTTATTAAAATCAAATTCACTGTAATATTGATTATAGCTGCAGAAATAGAAGTATAAGCAATCTTTTTTGCATTTTTCTGAGCTACATATATGCAACTATATAATCCGACGAGCACTCTAAAAAGCATTGCATACATCAAAATCAAGATTTGGTCATATCCAGCAACATACTTCTCATTAATCAAAATCGGGAATACAAACGGCATACACGCAACAATGCCAAAGCATGCAGCTGCAAACAGTTTAAAAAGAGACGTCATTGTTTCCGTTAGGAATTCGTCGCGATCCTCATCGTCAAAATGTAATGATACTGTCTCAGTCCAGGACAAATTCAAGATATTATAAAAGTTGATAAACACATTAGGAAACTTATTTGCTATAGAATAAACACCATTAGCAGCAGTTCCTAAAAAATGTGCAATTATAGTTCTATCCGACGCATTTACAACCCACCAAGCCAGATTATTGGGAATTAAAGGAATAGAATAAGCACCAACCCGTTTGAATACCGTCGGCCGAATACTCTTAACAGAAAAATACTCCCACGCTTTGGATGTAAACACCAAATACAATAACGTCAAAAACTGAGCTATCAGAGTAGACAAGAACAATCCTTGCAGCCCCATTTTCAAAATAGCCAACGCAATGACATTTAAAACTGTTGTTGCTGAAGCGGATATAAACGATGCAATTGTATATTTAACGCTATATCCCAATCCTCTAACAAATTGAAGAAACAATGCCGTGTAGACATGCAGCACCACATACAGTAACAAAAAATACGCATTTTGAATTTTCAAAAAAGGTTCTACACAAACAAAAAGAATAATGTAAATAATACTTTGTATCGTACTAGATAGTAACAGCGTAGAAAAGAGTTTTCCTTGTTCTTCTTTGTTTCCACGATAATCAAGCATAAATCGGAACAGTCCCTGATCCAACTGCCAGTTTACGAGTGGAAGTAATAATGTTGAATATGTGACCAATAAATCAAACGTGCCATACTCTTCCGTTGACAGAATTGCCGTATATAAAGGAAGAAGGAAAAAACTAATACATTGCGTGCATAGTTTTCCCACTGTAAGTATAGCCGTATTTTTTGCTAATTCTGTTTTACGACTCATTAATATTATTCCTCATATAATTAATTATTTTTTGACTGTGTATGATTTTTCAGTTCTCAATATCTCAGTGAATGAGCCAGAGCTATAGGCACTTCACTGTGTCAGATACTAAAATGACAACAGAAGGCTACTCGAAATAAACCTTCATTGATGTTCGTTTAACCAGTCCTAGCGTGTCTCCATCTCTTTATTGAAATATCTCTTCCATATCCATCAAGAATATCATTGTCTCCAGAAATCCTAACTGCCTTTTCCTATAACTATAGTAGTTATCAAGCAGGTGTCCTCCCCCATGGATACTATTCCTATCGACTCATTCCTTGGATTGTTGATTACTAACTCGCTTTCCGTTTCAGACTTCACATGATTTAAGAGCATCTATATATATCTTTTGTGATTCCTTCCTTTTTTTTTCGATTATAGTCTCGAATAATTCATAGCTATGTTGTTTGGTAATCAGGCTCTCAAATTCATCATATGTAGCTGTCAATGACAACATTGCCTCTTCTTTATGTGTCCACTCAAGTAAATCTTTCAATTTTTTTGAACAACTATAGATAGCGCAATTCTTATGATTCAACAATGTAAAAATCGTCCCATGGAATGTCGTTGTATAAACACACTCAGAAAACTGAATATATGAACTAAACTCCAACGGGTGACAGTTAATATTCAAATCACACCAGGACTGATACAAACATATCGATACAAGTTTCAAATTATTCTTTCTTGCATATCTTTTTAAATATGCCTGATGTTCTTTAGGAACACTATATGAATAAACAATCATATATCTATCTTTAATCTTACGTTCATGCGGAAAATCCAATTCATTAATAGGCAGTAACATCGTAGGATCACAAACAATTTCTACTTGCTTTGCAACAAGTTTTCCAACAATATTCTTAGTGTTTTCATCTCTAACACCCGCATACGTCATTTTTTCCAAGCACTCCCTAACCCATGGAAAATCATTATAATCCTTGAGTGCTGCCTGTCCTGCACTAGGTGCATATGCTATACAGTTTTTTTGCTCCACACCACCATAAAAAATCGGATTTTGAAATTGTGAAACCTTTATGTTCCAAATTTCATCACTACCTACTACTGTACAATCTAAATCACCAGTATTTTTCTGAATATCAAATTCCTTTAATGCCTGAGTCATGCGCTTATAACGTGCACATAAAAAGGGATATCGTTGAATACATCTAATCAATTCCTTTATGGTCTTGGGTTTAGAAAAAAATTCCTTTTTTCGCTGCTTTTCATTTCTCCACTGTATAAAACACACATTATAGTTATTCTTTTCCAAAAAACATTTATTAGCATATGCTTGCAAATAAGCACCGCAGTTCGCCGAATCATACGGCGTTACTATTCCTATTTTCATAATTTACTCTAATTCACTCCCATCATCATTATTAGCATAATTAATACTTATTGCGCATGCAATAAAATACGGCACAAACATTTCACGATCATACAAAGGATTTCCTGTGAAGCCATATAATATAAAAAATATTTGCATTGCCAACGAAAAATTCATCAAGCAATAATCTATGTTCGTATAATCTTCTGGATTTACACGCATCTTTGAATATATCGACCATGTCCTTACTAGATGAAACAAAAACCATCCACAATAGATTATAAAACCTATTATACCGGTTTCAACAAGTAACTGAATATAGATGTTATGAATATTCCAGAACCAACCGCCTTGGTTAACATACTGTCCCCAACCTATACCAACAAGACTATGATTGTCGAACATAGAAAACGCCTTTAACCATACATCAACTCTACCTACTGACATGTCCCCAGTCTCTGCAGTATCAATAAAACGAAAAACAACAGTTGCAAGTGCCGGCACGCAATAACTTGCTACAGCAAATACGGTTAATGCCCCCAATAAAACGCCTATGCCTTTTACGAGTCGACTTTTTTTAGCATTTGAATTGTATGCAAAATAACAGAGGTACAAAGCAGTAAGTCCAAAAACAGTATGTGCTCTTTTTCCTGATAAAAGCAATGCAGCAACTGATATCAAAAACAATAAATAGTCAGAACGTCTTTTTTCAGTCAATGCATAGCTTCCAAATATCATCGTCCCAACTGCAAGAAGCATTCCATTTGTTGAATAGTGCTTCGTTAACCCTGGGATTCCCGCATTATGATACTGATTAAGAATTGTACTCGCAGCATCCGGGAACAAATTACATACAAAATTTATCGCTGAACTATCTAAAAACATATAAATGGTAAATGCAATATAAATAAAGTAAAGATATCGCCAAGAGCTCACCATTTTTTTCATCCAACACCGATCATTGAAACCTCCCAATGCTGAAAATAATATACAGCAGACAAAGAGCAATAAAACCTGGATATACGTTAGACTATAAAATTTAATATTGGGATTATTTCGTACATAAAAGAATATCATTAATGGTATCCACAATAATCCAATATTTTTTTTTATACCTTTAGTGCCAAATATAAAAACAACTTGTCCCGCCAAAATAACTGCAGCACTGAACTGAACTACGCTTGGCAAAAGCGAACCAAGAGACGCTAGCGTAGCAAAAGTCAAAATTGGTATACATTGGAGTAAGAGTCGTAGTTCATGTTTCTTAACTTTTAATTGCATCTATATCCCTCCATCCAGCAAATAGATTTTTCATACAAAATACGTTCTCTCTGCAGCACGTTTTTTCAAGATAATCATTTTGAAACACACCTCATAAATTTATACAAAAGAATGCAATATTTTATAGATAAAACGCCAAACACTTGTTTTTTGTCCATATATGAAAGCACTGATTTAAAACTAGTAGATTTAATTTTATCAATAACTAGCTGATACTCCTTTTTGTATTGATTTCTGAAAGGATACATCCTACGTAGAACAGTGTAGTATGCAATCAATAATTGATATCTTGCAAAGACTTCCAAATTATTACGGCCTTTAAGTTCTTCATATATTCTATCCGCAAAGTACAGTGAATCGAACCATCTTTCAGAGAAGGATTGATTAGTCACCGAATTTTCCCTGCAATAATAATAATACAATTTTTCAGCACAATAGACTATTTTTTTACTTTTCAGCAGAGATCTAAATACAAAATATTTATCTTCATTTATCTTCTTACCTTCTTCAAAATGAACATCCTCGATCGTAGAAGCTTTAAACAACTTATTCCATGCGCCCGACTCAATTTTTTGGCCCAACAACAGCCATTCTATCGCCTGATCAACAGTAATTTCCTCATAATTGCAATGGTACTGTTTCTTCTCCTCTTGCTTTTTTTCAAAAATCCTATCAACTCCACACACAGATATATCTGAATCAGTTTTTCTTGCTTGAGTATATAAAATCTCAAGCATTCTGCAATCAAGTTCATCGTCAGCATCTATAAAAATAATATAGTCACCTGTTGCATTTTGCTTTCCTACATTACGAGCTTTTGATACGCCTTGATTATCTTGATTTATTATGATAATGCGCTTATCAATCTCTTGTAATCTATAGCATTCAGCAAGAGATTGATCATTAGATCCGTCATTTACGACAATAACTTCTATATCTTTCAATGTTTGTTGCAAAACTGAATTTAAAGTATCAACTATATAATTTCCTGCGTTATAGACAGGGATAATAACACTAATATGTGGCATTGGTGTCCTCCCATAGAATCATTCTATTCAAAAATCTTACACTCTCCATCTTCAAATATGTGTGTGAATAAATCGAAGCAATCCGATTACTTATTCTCAACAACCTCAACTTTTTTTCCTTTTTTTAAATGGCGTGCAACAGTTATTAGGCCTGTTTTGAATAGAAATCTTTTAGATTTTTCAATTATTTTATCCTTTAATGTAATTGGATCAATTTTATTCAAGGCCTTATCAATTGGATAATGTTCAGCCAGCTGGTAAAATTCAACCCGTCTAGGATGTGGTTTTGCACTATTGCAAACCATAACGCCATTTTCCGTCACAAGCCTATTTATATCTTCTTTTTGAATTTCAATATGTGATTTTATAACTTCTAAAATCTGTCGACCTTTTTCAGTATGTACAAATATGGATGAATACCCTCTATTATCATCTTTTTTGCCGGTTATTTTTGAATACTCATAACAATCAAAGACTGTAATATCGCTTGGTCTTTCAATTCCTTTAAAAGCACATGCTGAACAAGATGGTCTCGATGAAATTTCTCTTACAAATGCCTTCATATATGGGTCGACTCTACCAGACCCATAATAGGTTTTCCCATTTGCAAAATCTATTTTCATCGTGCTTGTGTGATACCCATATGTTTTGTGTTTAAAACGAGCCCCAACTATTTTCGAGCTATATTTGTTTTCCATATACTTCACATAGTTATCCCACAAGCCAGGTGATGGTACACCTCGGCAAACAAAATCCACACATAAAAGGTTGTCTGGTTTTTTCCTTAAAAAACTAAGCAGCCCTGCCACTTGACAGGGTGTCCCAGAAAACAAAATAGTCGTGCCTTCTTTTAATTCTTTTTTAATATCTTGAAAAACATTCCTAAGATCACTTTGAACAAATTTGGAACCTCGCATCTCCTGCAACTGTTGCTTAGTAGTAGCCCTTTTGCATACTACTCTCATGTCTTTGTCGTATCCAGCTCCGTAAACTACGCCATTCTGCTCAAGAATATAATCTGCCAAAGCCGTGAATGCACCACCAGATGTACTCTCATAGAGAATTTCAGTATCCTTAATTCTAATAATGTATCCTTCTGTTTTTTCAGATATCACCGTTTTTTTATTAGGAATTGGGCATGCTCTTTCGCATGCTCCACATTCAATACAACGTCTCATATCAATTTTAGGATACAGAAAACCTTCTTCGTCAGGAACCATCGTAATTGCACTTTTAGGGCAAGAACTTGCACAGGCAGTGCAGCCACAACAATCCAATTTGCTCTTTATTTGAATCATATATCCTCCTGAATCCAAATCATTCAGAAGCAATAACAGATTCTTATTTCTTGTTCTTCAGAAACTTATACACACCCATCCGATAAAAGATTCCTTTAGATTTCTCTATTAAATAATCTCTTATTCTGATTGGTACAAATTTTTGTATATGTGCTCTTAGGGTTTCTTTATCTAAATTCAGATAGTATTCATCTCGTCTTGGATGAGGCTCTGCTGAATGGCAAATCATCGTGCCATCCAATTCTATAGCCTTTTCCAAATTTGTTGCATAAAGCTCATACCTGTCTGCAATTCTATCCAGAATCCTTTCTCCCTTTGAAGACTGCACGATCAGATTAGTAAAGCCTTTATCATCATCAACAAGACCCTCCACTAAGTTATTTGCATGCCAGCAATCATAAATAGTGAAATCACTACATCGTTCCACTGATTTAAAGTGACATTGATAGCAACTTGGTCTTGACGAAATTTCAGCAAAGAAACTCTTAAGCATTGGATCCACACGGGCGCTTCCATAATAAACAAACTGATTTTTGAATCTTATACGCATGGTGCCACTGTGATATCCATATGTTTTATTTCTGAAAACAATATCATCTATTTCTGAATGATATTTGTCTTTTTGTTCGTCTAAATATTTTTTCCAAAGTTTCGGCGACGGTGTACCATGGCAAACCAAATCTACGGTTACCAGATTATCGTATTCTTTTCTCAGATATGATTTTAATCCATACACCTGACACGGCGTTCCAATAAAGCACACTTTCGTTTCTTGCATCAAGTGTTTTTTTATTTCAGAAAAGCAATCGCCTAAATCGCTCTGCACGTATTTTGAACCTCGAAACTCTTCTGCACCCCCCCGGAAATTTTATGAATTACCTTATATTCTTCATTATAAGTTGCGCCACAAATAACACCTCCCTGATTTAGGATCCATTCGCCTAACGGTGTTACAAATCCTCCAGAGGTACTTGTAGAAACAATTTCTACGTCCTTTGCTCTGAGTACGTATGCTTTTCTATCAAACATTTTAGACTCGATTTTATTTTCAATAGGACAGACAGAATCGCACAATTTGCAATCTATACACTTTGAAATTTCCACGAACGGATATAAAAAGCCCTCTTGATCCTGCTGCATACTTATAGCTTTTTTCGGGCATACACTATAGCATGCCGTACATCCACAGCAATCTGCTTTATTCTTCACTACAATCATTAAGCACTTTCTCCTTCCATCCTTTATAGTTTTTCAGCAACATTCAAATACAGTTGTGCAAGTGTATCTGCTGTCTGCTGAATATCATAACCTGCCTGCTCCAATATTTTTCTTTCACTTTTCCTTTGCACATTCATATACTTCAAAATATGTTCCGCCCACACATCAGGTTTTTCTTGAAGAGAAAGGAATTCTGTATTTGAAGTTAAGCCTACTTCTTTTGTTATTGCATCTGAGAAAACACATGGCAATCCGCTCGCCTGTGCCTCGACCCCCGTGACCGGAAGACCTTCGTGTAAAGATGGCATTACAAAAACATCCATTGCCTGCCACATTTTATTCATTTCATTTGAAGCTCCATAAAAAATTACAGCGTCTTCAATTCCTAATGTCCTAGCCTTATTTTTCATCGCTTCTTGTAATTCACCAACGCCAAACAAAAGTAACACAGTATTTGGATTTTTTTGGTGTACTGCTTGAAAGATGTCCAGCAAAAAGCTGTGATTTTTTTGATCAGAAAACCTTCCAGCGTGTCCTACAACATACTTACCTTCCAGATTCAGCTTTTTTCGTATTTCTCGACGAACAGCTTCATCATAATCATATTTCTCCAAATCAATTCCATTCGGAAGTACTGAATACCTACCAGATTCAATAATCGACCTCGGAAATAGAAATCTTGCAGCTAGTTCTGAACAGCCATAAAAGTTATCGCAAAAGAGTGGAATTAATGGCTTTAAGATTTTGCTCATAAATCGAATTCCATTACCTGCTGCTCCAAAGCCAGCATTGTGACTATGTATTGTAATATATTGAACCCCACCCAATTTTGCGCCAATAATATTTGTCATATCTGCTGCACAATCCGCATTATAATGTAGGATTTTAATATGATTTCTCTTGCAGACTTTCCGAATTTCATTAATTCTCCAAATTCTTCTAAAAGGTCTAAATTTCACATTATCCGCTGAAGCAACATACTTTTTACTTCCCAATGAAAGAACTTTGTCTTCCATAGGTTCGTGCCTATCATGAAACACAAGATAGTCAAAATTAATTTTAGATTTGTCCAGGTGTTCCTGGATATGAATCATCATATTAGTTACACCTCCAACACCAAGCGGAGATGTCACCAATACTCTAACTACTTCATTATTCATATAATATTTATCCTTTCGCGGCGACAATCTCATGCATTATTTCATATTCCTATTTCGGCACGATTACACACGCTTTCTAATTTCTTTCAATACAGTCTTTAAATATTGATCTGTTACCATCTTAAGGTTTTTATATTTTTCCCCTACAGCTTTATAATCAATATCATCTTTTACAACGTCTGATAAATCCATTCCATTTTTATAACGACGACTTTCTAGACCAAAATTCACACACAGGGTATCAATACGAGAATTTTTTGAAAAGCTGGAATTTTCAGCATATCTGTTAAATACCACAAACTGCTTTCCATTAAGAATAGAAAATGCTGTCCCGTGGAAAGAATCCGTGCAGACATACTCTGCATTTCGCAGAAGATTTAGGAATCTTTCTGGACTCACATCATACGGAGCAAAGTCTCCAAAGTTTTCATCTTCTTCTACATACTGATCCATGTGTCGCAACGCAACGACTTTCATGCCCTTGTCATGAGCTAATTTCTTTACTGCATTGCGATATTCCTGTGTGGCACCAAGGAAGTATGCAAAAATATATGGCTCATTGATTTCTCTCTTATTAGGAATTCTCTCCAGCCATTCATTTTTACTCAAAAAGAAAACAGGATCTAAAATCGTAGGAACATCTCGACCAGTCAATTCCTTGACAATCTCACTTCCTCGATTCTCACGCATACTAATGTATTCGATGCGGTTCAAATACTGTAC
>ULUA01073858.1_pt1 | contig 11780 bp, 2 predicted proteins | sample 1958081 | NCBI WGS metagenome assembly ULUA01 (sample SAMEA4835748, study PRJEB28245) | human gut metagenome | biome: gut microbiome; material: fecal sample | place: Denmark | collected 2008
CGGTGCATACCATGATCACCCAGTCCATCGGCGCGATCATCAACATCATTCTCGACCCCATTCTCATCCACGGATGGTTCGGCCTGCCCGCCATGGGCATTGCCGGCGCGGCCATTGCCACGGTGATCGGCCAGTGGGTGTCCGGCATCATGGTCATCATTTTCAACCTGAAATTCAACCCGGAGGTACAGCTGCACAAGAAGTATCTTCCGCTGGAGGGCAAGACCGTGGCCGCCATTCTGACGGTGGGCATTCCCTCCATCGTTATGAACGGCATTGGCTCCGTGATGAATTTCGGCATCAACCAGATTTTGCAGGGCTTCGCCGAGACGGCGACCGGCGTGTTCGGCGTGTATTTCAAGCTCCAGAGTTTCTTCTTCATGCCCCTGTTCGGCCTGAACAACGCCACCATTTCCATCATCGCCTACAACTACGGCGCCCGCAAGCCCCAGCGGATCACCAAGACGCTGAAAATTTCCTGCACCGCGGCGCTGTGTCTCATGACGGTGGGTCTGTTGGTGTTCCAGTTCTTCCCGGATGTGCTGCTGGGGATGTTCAACCCCTCCCAGGCGTTTCTGGAGATCGGCCGGGTCGCTCTGCGCACCATCAGCTGGAGCTTCCCCATTGCGGCCATCTGCATTGCGCTGGGCGCCAGCTTTCAGGCGCTGGGCAACGGCATCTACTCCACCATTGTTTCCCTGTGCCGTCAGCTGGTGGTACTGCTCCCGGTGGCCTATCTGCTGAGCCTGACAGGGGAGGTGCAGAGGGTCTGGCTGGCCTTCCCCATAGCGGAGGTGGTCAGCGGCACGGTGACGTTTATCTGCTTCACCAGAATCTACCGCCAGAAGATAAAGCCGCTGTTTGAGCAGGCATGATGGGTCGCCTGCGAAATACGGCACCTGAAGTCTGATAGAACAGGCCGGTCATCTTTTCCGGCAAATGATTTCCTGATACTATTTCCTGATTAAAATCTTTGATTTTAATCAGGAAGGCATCGCCTAATGGCGCTGCCGGTTTTGTGATTTATAAGGAAAGAAATCACAAAACAAGTCTCATATGAACTCCATGCCCTTCAGGCAATTAAAATCTTTTTTAAGATTTTAATTGGAGTTCAGTATGACTCATTTCCGCCATGATGCGGGCGCGGTATTATCGCTCCATAGATCACATCCATCATACCTTCACCCCCGCCGGGGACTGCCAAAGTCTGACAGTTTCCGGCGGGGGTTCCTGTTTTTCGCCCTCTCAAGGCAAAAATGTATCCGTCTGTTTTGCGTTTTTGCGGAAAGGAAACAGCAAAAATCACTCCGTATCATACTTTGGCATGATTTACATTTTCTGGCGGTTATGTATAATAGGGATAAAATGGTGTTGGAATGCGTATGGCATGGGGTATGTCCCTTTGCCGGCGAAAAGGAGGGAGAACGTGACCGGAAATATTATCGTGAAGCCGTCTGTCCGGCAGCGGTTCGACAGCTTTATGGAGCGCGGGCGCGTCCTCTTTTTCAGCGCGCCCTGCGGCTTCGGGAAAAGCACGCTGTCCGGTGCCCTGCTCTCCGGACGGGATGTGCTGCGGCTGAACGCGGGCGCGGCGGATTTTGCCCTTCCCGCCCTTTCGGATGGGTGGGATATCCTGCTCATTGACGATTTTCAGATGATACCGGCGGAGGATGGCGGGCAGGCGCTGTGCGAGCTGATCCGCTCCGACCCGGGCAAACGCTTCCTGCTTCTCTCCCGGGGCGCGCCGCCCGGATATCTGACGGCGTTCCAGTATTCCGGCCTGATGACCACGCTGGAGGCCGACGACCTGCTCTTTGACCGGGAGGATATCTGCAAATACTTTTCCGGCTGCGGCGTCGCCGTGACGGACAGCGAGATCGGCGGTATTCTGAGAGAATCCGTCGGCTACCCTTTGGGTGTCGCTGTCACCGCCCGGTGCATGTCCGGCGGGAGGCCCTTCGGCCCGGAGGTCGTGGCGCGGGCATTCCGGGAGGTGTTCTCCTATTTTGAGGCTGCGATCTACCGGCGGTTCGACCTTCCCGTGCGGCGGTTTCTGCTGGAGCTGGCGCCCTTTGAACGGTTCAATCTGGAAATGGCGCGGATGGTCAGCGGCGACCCCCACGCGGGCGACCGGCTGGACTGGCTCCTGAGCCACACCACCATGCTCCGCTATGACGACGTGCAGCATTTCCGCTTCTGGCCGCAGTTCCGCAGCTTCCTTCTGTGGGAGATGGAGCGGGAATACAGCGAGGAAAAGCGCCGGGCGCTTTTCAGCCGGGGCGCGCTCTACTACGAGCTGAAAGAGGATTACGCCCACGCGCTGGAATGCTACACCAGATGCGGCGACCACGCCAAGGTCTCCGAGCTTCTCATCCGCAACGCGGAGCTGCACCCCGGCATGGGGCATTACAGCGAAATGGAAAAATACTACCGCAGTCTCCCGGAAGCGGAGATCGCAGCTTCCCCCGCGCTGATGCAGGGCATGAGCATGCTGTGCGCTCTGGCCATGGATTACGAAGGCTCTGAGCGCTGGTATCACGAATTGCAGGAATTCGGAAAGCGGTGCGGCAGGGACGACGCCGCAGGCAAGCAGGCCCGCAGCCGTCTGGCGTGGCTGGACATCTCCCTGCCTCAGCGGGGCGTAGAAGGGTTGGCGGAAACCATTCCCGCGGTGTTCCGGCTGATGACCAATAAGGAGGTTTCCCTCCCGTCCTTCTCCGTCACCAGCGCCCTGCCCAGCGTCATGAACGGCGGCAAGGACTTTTCCGTCTGGAGCAAACGGGACGACCTGCTCTACCAGACGCTCCGCGCCCCGGTGGAGGCCGTGCTGGGGCGGGACGGCGTTGGCCTTGCGGACTGCGCCATCGCCGAAAGCAAATTTGAAAAAGGCGAGAACATCACCGGCCGGATGCTGACCATCATCCCCCGCGTCAGCGAGATACGCCAGCGCGGCACGCCGGACATGGAATTCGCCATCAACGGTCTGCTGGCCCGAAGCCTTCTTGCGGCAGGGCAGAGCGAGGACGCTTATCGGACGATCGAGTCCCTCCGGGAAAAATTCGCCGAGGAAGGGCGGGAGCGGTTCCTGCCCAATATGGACGCCATGCTCGTCCGAATTTCCCTCCATACCGGCGATCTGGACTACGCCGACACATGGTATCGGGAAAAAGCGCCCAGAGACCCCATGCGGGTAAACGTCATGAAGCGCTACCAGTATCTCACGCAGGCCATGGTGGAGCTGGCGGACGGGAAGCCGGGGGCGTCGATGCTGACCCTCTCCCCGCTGGAAGATTACGTCCGCAGCTGCGGGCGGCACATCGACGGCATCCATCTGAACATCCTCGCCGCCATCGCCCTGTACCGAAGCAGGGACGAAGCATGGCGGCAGCGCCTGATTGGCGCATTGAACGCCGCGGCGGAATACCACTTCATCCGAACCGTCAGCGTCTACGGCGCGGCGGTGCTGCCATTGCTTGAAAAGCTTGACTGGAGCGGAAGCGCCCGGTGGAAAAAGCAGCTGATGGACGACGTGCGCTTGCAGGCGGCGTATTACCCCCGCTTTCTGGAACCGCGCCTCGCGCCGGGGGAAGCCCTGACGCCCACGGAGCTGCAAATTCTGCACCTGATCTGCGCCGACAAGAGCAACGCGGAGATCGGGCAGATCATGGACATCAAGCTGCCCACGGTAAAGACCCATGTAAGCCACATTCTGGATAAGCTGGACGTCCGGCGCCGCAGCGAGGCGAAAACCGCCGCGAAGCGTCTGCGGCTTATCCCGGAAGAACGGTAAACCCCCGCCCGGATTTTACCGGGCTGACGATAGAAAACTGCACTTTTTCACACAGGAGGATCCTATGAAAAAACGAATTTTGAGTCTGTTTTTGGCGCTCACGCTCTGCCTGACGCTCCTGCCGACATCGGCTTTTGCCGAGGGTGGGGATGTGAGCATTTCTGACGGTGTCATCGGCGGCGGTGAGACCGGTGGCGAGGGCGGTGGAGTCCTTGTACCACCCGGCGGTTCGACCGGCGAAGGTGGTGGGATCTATACGCCCCCAGGTGGTCCGGCAGAAGGGGGCGGCGGCACGTATATACCCGAAGAAGACACGCGGACGGAGATCTGGTGCGTGAGCAAGCCCGATTCCATTGGCCGCAGCTATGACGGCACGACGGACGGCGGCACGATTCCAATCGACTTGACGTTCACAGACGGCACAAATGAAATCAAACTCAAAGAAGGAACGGGCTTTACCGCCAAGAAGACGTTCGATTCCGCGGACGCGGGATGGCATACCGTCACTGTGGAAATCGCGCTGATCGGCGAAGCCGCGGTAAAGTACAAGCTTAAGGCGGGCGAAGAAAAATTTGAGATCGGCGGCAACATCAACAAGGCCTATCCTAACTTGACCGTATCTCTTTCCAAGACGACCTGCACGGTGGGCGAAAAGCTTCTTCCGCTTCTGTCTGTCGAGGGTGCTCCGGAAGACGCCGAGGTGACATATTACTATGCGCCGATCAATTCTGGATATTTGGAGTTTGAAGGCAGTGAGGCAGTTCCCAAGATCGACGAGAACACTGCAATCAGCGGACCCGGCACATATTACGTCTATGCCAAGACCGGCGAGACCAAGAACTACAAAGAGGAAAGGTCAGCAACCGTGGAACTCACGGTCAACGAGCCTGTCGTTGAGGCCGCTTCGGTAACAAAAGCGGACGGAACGGACGGCGGCACATACGAATCCCTCCCGGCGGCGCTGAATGCGGCACGGGACGGCGACACCGTCAGGCTGCTGGCCAACCATGTGACGGATGCAGACGCCCTCAATGCGCTCGGTGAAGATTTTACGTTCGAACAGTATGCTTCCATCGTACCCGTTGTCACCAAAACCTTGACGCTCGATCTGAACCACAAGACGGTCGACTACCTCGAGGTTGGATTCACAGAGACTGACGAGGAAACGCAGGAAAAAGAGACTCTCGCGACAGGCAACCTGACTGTTACAGGCGAGGCCGCTTACGGCAGAATTTCAAATCTCATGTTCATGGCCGGCGCACTGGACATCCGGAGCGGCGAGATCGGCGGTTCAGGATGCGCGGGACTTTTCTGCGACGCGAACAGTGGCTCTGTGACCGTCAGCAACGGCACGGTGTATGGCCTCACCGTATTGGAGGGTGCTTCCGTCACCGTCAATGGCGGTTCCAATCATGCGGGTGAATGGGTTGTCGGTTCCGGCGCTACGCTGAAAATTACGGACGGCACGTTTGGCGAGGTGCAGTTCACGCGCAACGGAACCATCGCCATCAGCGGCGGCACGTTCAAAAGCATTAAGAGCGAAATCGCAGACGAGTTGCAGCCGCTCATGTCCCTGTTGGATACGCAGAAGGCGCACGCTTTCTACAAGGGCGACGACGTGCAGGACGGCAATGCAACGGAGCTGGCCGACGTAACCGTCAAGGAACACACTCACACCATGGTGAACAGCAAGTGCGCCTGCGGCTTTTCCTGCACCCACACGAACACCGAGGGCGCGAGCACCATCGGTAAAGACGGCAAGTGCACGGTCTGCGGGACACAGTTCGCGGCTGGCATCGGTGAAACCTATTATACCGATGTGCCGTCCGCGCTGAATGCGGCAGCTGACGGTCAGACCGTCAAGCTGTTGGCAAACGAGATGCTGCCTGACGGCATATATGTCAGCAAGACTCTCACGCTGGATTTGGACGGACACAGTCTGAGCGGATACAGCTTGAATGTCGGCGGTCGTACGGCCATGAGCCAGGTTCGCACCGGTAAACTGACGGTCATTGACAGCAGCGGCGGCAACGGCGCGGTGGGAGTGACCGTGCGGGACGGCGGTATACTGGTATTCAATCCGGAGAATGACAATACCACTTTGCTCCAGCTGGAGGTTTGGGGCGGCACAGTCGAGCTGTACGGCGGAAAGATTTCGAGAAGCGGTCTGCGGCTGAATAATAACATCACATTGGGCAATCTGCTTCCCGGGCAAGCGGGACTGGCTTACTATCGTGGTGACACGCAGCTCACGCTGGAGGAAGCCGCTTCCCAGACCTGCGACCTGGTGGTAAAGTTGTGCAGCCACGGCGGCAAGAACGGCTTTGATGGCACCAACTGTCCCTACTGCAACGCGCCCGCGGTGGCGCAGACGGCCTTGCGGAATGGCGAGGGCGGCGGTCTGTGGCGGAGATTTGCCGACTTGCAGACTGCCCTTGATGCGGACAGAGACGGCGGCTCGACCCTCAGTCTGCTGACCGACGTGACCGGCGATTATACCATCAACGGCACCCGGGACACCGGCATAGATCTGAACGGCCATTCAATCCACGGTACGGTAACCGTCAAGGCCGCCACAGGCAATAGCACCACCTTGAGCAACACGAAAAACACGACCACAGCCAGTATCGATACCGTCGTTGCCCACATGGGAGCAAACCTCGCCGGTTCGGGATTCCCCGCCGTTATCGGCACGCTGAAGCTGGCAGAGGGTGCCACATGGGCAAACATCCTGTATGAACCTAACCGCCTTGGCTACAAGGTACTCAATGGGGACGGCACTCACAAGTGGCGCGCCCCGGCGGATGTTCCCGCCGATTCCACGGAGCTGAACAATGTCATCATCAATCGTCTGCCAATCACCTCCAAGACCCTGTCCCTGAAGGTCGATGGGAAGAACCTGACCGGCAATAACCCGAAGGTGGAGCGCGGCACGACCGTTCAGCTCTGCGCCTACTGCAATACCAGCGGCGCAAGTGTGAACTTCTTCGTCGGAGAACGCGGGAGCGACGGCATGTACAGTTTCTCCAAGCTGACAAGTGAATATAAGAAAATCGGCTCCACATGGTATTACGTCGCGGAGTGCAACTTCAACAAAATCGGTGAGCATGGGATTTATTTCACTGCCAGCAAGGACGGCTATTCGGTATCGAGCAACCCCAAAATGCTGACCGTCACCAAGCTGAATCTCAGCAAAGCCGTAATCACGTTCCCCAACGGCAATGAAAGTGTCTATCAGCCTTATAACGCCACCACCGGCGTGCCGCCCTATGTTGTAACGTACAACGGCAGCGAGCTGAAAGCGGGAGTTGATTACACCGTCGTCCGCGGCGATTCCCGTTCCACTGTCGGCACCGCCACTCTGACCATCAAGGCGACAGACGACGGCGACTACACCGGCCAGAAAACCGCCAGATGGACGGTCGCAGCTCACAAAGCAACGATCTCGGTCGGCGACATCATAAAGGCATACGATGGCACAACAGACCTGCCCGCAAACGCGTCAATAAAGCTTAAGAGTGCGGATTCCCGCTATGCTCCTTCCGGCGGGCCACTTCCTCTGGCGGCTGGTGAGGATTACCAGATACTCAATGCCAGTTATGATTCCGCCAATGCAAGTGAGGACGAAAAGACCGTCTCCTTCACCATTAAGCTGACGGATAGGAACTATACCTTTGAAGACGGCACGACGCAAAAGGACTTTGTGCTGAACGGCGCGGATGTGTCGCAGACTTTCAAGATCAATCAGGCCACCGTGACCCCGAACGAGATCACGCAGTACGTTTTCAACGATTTGGCAAAGACCTACGAAATCGATTTGAGAACGCTCCTGCCGGAGCTGCCTGTAGGCTGCGAGTACGGCAAGATCCATAATCGGGGCTGCGATTACCACTTTACGGATAGTACTTACCTCGACAGCAGCAACTATATATTCGTGTCAAACGAAGGCATTCTGACCCTGCCCATCGTGGCCGCGCACAGCGCGAATGTGAACGATCAGATCGGCACTTTGACCGTCCCGATTGTAAGCACGAACTATCAGCCGTTCGAGCTGACCATCAAGGTCGTCATTGGCCAGAGGATCCCCCTCGATCAATCGGGCGTCAGCGTCAGCGCGACGGATATCACCTACGGCCAGACGCTGGCAGAGAGTACACTCACGGCCACGGGTTCGATGATCTGCCCCCGCACACAGGCCGTGATTCCGGGTACGTTCGCGTGGAAGGACGGCACCATCAAGCCCAACGCGGGCAGCTATGATGCCGAATGGACGTTCACCCCGGCGGAAGGCTACGAAGAATACGCCCCCGCGACCGGCACCGTGACCGTCACAGTCGAACCGGCAGAGCTGACGGGAGTTTCCGTGAGGGCATCCAGCACGTATTACACCGGCAAGCCGCAGCACGCATCGACAATCGCGTTTGGGCAAAGTGTAGACGGCACTACCGTGACGTTCACCTACAGCGACAAGGCAGACGGCGACTATACTTCGGGCGGACCGACTTTCACCGACGCAGGCACGTACACCGTTTACTACAAAGCGGAAGCAGCAAACCACAAAACGGCTGCCGGTACGTTCACCGTAACCATTGCCCCGCTGCCGATCAGCCTTCTCTCCGCCGAAAGAATCTCCAAGTCCTACGACGGCACCGCAAACGTCACGCTTACCGCGAGCAGGCTGACGTTCTTCAGCAAGACGGCCAGTCGTTCGGGCATTATACTTCCCGATACGGCGCTCACCTTCTCTGACGCCCAGTTTACCATGAAGCAGGCGGACGGGAGCTACCTGCCCTCGCCGGACGTCGGAAACGGAAAGGCCCTTTCCTTCACCATGACGCTTGCCAACGACAACTATGTGTTTGAGGGCAAGCCGGAAGGCACCAAAACGGTCAGTGACACTTTTGCAACCGACGATACGACCCGTTTCACCATCACCAGGGCCGACGCGCCCGCGCCGACAGGCGGTACGCTGACCATCATCAACGGTCTGGAAAGAACCTACGAGGTCGATCTGGCGGCGCTGCTGTCTGCACTGGAAAGCCCCAAGTCATACGGCGACATCGCCTACGGCGCGCCGACCATCACCGTGGATGCCGGCTACTGCGACGCTGCCACTGCGAAGATCGAAAACGGCAAGCTGATTCTGCCCATTCTGGCAAACCCGGTCAATACGGAGGGCAATGTCGGCTCGGTGACGGTGATTGTCACAACCAGCAACTACGAGGACATCACCCTGACCGTCAACATCTTCGCAAAGAACAAGATCACGCCCGTTCCGGATGGCGAGGTGACCGCAAGCGAGATCACCTACGGTCAGCCGCTGAATGCAAGCACGATCACGGGCAAGATGAAAGCCCCCACCACCGGTGAAGAGGTTCCCGGCACCTTCACATGGACGGACGGCACGCTCATGTTCAACGCGGGCAGCCGTAAGGCCGAATGGACGTTCACCCCGGACGCGCCGGAGTACGCGACGGCCACCGGAAAGGTGCGGGTCACGGTCAATCCCAAGTCCATTGTAGGTGCGGTCGTCACGCTGGAAGACACCTTCGTGTATGACGGGACGGAAAAACAGCCCCAGATAATCAGTGTCGTTCTGGACGGCGTAACACTGACAGGCATTGGCGGAGGCACAGATTATGGCTTTTCATGCAACAGAACGTCGCAGGTCGGCACATACTACGATGATTTTTCTCTTAGCGGTCTGGGTAACTACACCGGCGAGATAAAGTTCACGTGGTCGATCACACCAAGAGAAGTGACACCCACGATCACCGTCGCGGACGGCACCTATAACGGCGGAAATCCCGTTCAGCCGACCGTTACCCTCACAGACGACCTCGGCAATACCATTGACCCGAAGGAATACAACGTCTCCTACAGCGATAACACAAACGCGGGTACCGGCACCGTGACCGTCACCGATAAGGAAGGCGGTAACTATGTTCTCGGTACAGCCAGCACGACCTTCACGATCAACAAGGCCGCCGCGCCCGCGCTGACTGTCTATCAGGTCACCCAGAAGTACAGCCTGAAAACAGAGCAGACCATCACCCTCCCCGACCTCAAGAGTCTGGGAATGCCCGATGACGCACAGGTATCCGACACGAACGCGTTCCACAGCGGGTCTTATTCTCCCGCGGGCAAGATTCAGGACGGTTGGGGCATTGACGTGAACACCGGCGCGATTACCTACGCTCTGGCGGACGGTGCCGCCGCTGGCGACGTCATCACCTTCACCCTTCTGGTTCGCTCCAAGAACTACGAGGACGCCACCGTTACGGTCATCCTCACCCTGACGGAGCGGGACGCGCCCATCCTGACCCTGCGGGACATCATCACCGTGGACTACACCGGCGCGGAAATTCCCGTCAGCGCAGTCACCGGCAAGAGCGCCGCCTTTGACGGCAAGGATGTGCCGGGTACATGGAGCTGGAAAGCCGGTCAGGCGATCACCAACGCGACCGACACCGGCAGTAAGACCATTGTCTTTACCCCCGCCGATCTGGTCAATTACCACCCGGTGGAGGGCGAGGTTTATGTCATCATCTCCCGCGTCGCGCCGGACTATACCGCGCCCGCTGCCATTGACGGCCTGACCTACAGTGGCAGCGCGCAGGCGCTGGTCAGGGCAGGCTCCACCGCCCACGGCAAGCTGCTCTACAGCCTGAGCAAAGACGGCACCTACTCCGAGACCATCCCCACCGGCACGGACGCCGGGGAATACACCGTCTGGTACAAGGTCGAGGGCGACAGCAACCATAAGGATTCCCAGCCCGGGTCCGTCACCGCAACCATCGCTCCCAAGACCGTGACCGCCACCGTGACGGTCAGCGGCGGTTCCCTCACCTACACCGGCGACCCGCTGAAGCCCGATGTCATCGTGAAGGACGGCGACACGGTCATCAGCCCGGAGGAATACGACGTTTCCTACAGGGATAACGTGAACGCGGGCACCGCCACCGTGACCGTCAGGAACAAGGCAGGCGGCAACTACACCGTCAGCGGCAGCACCACCTTCGAGATCGGCAAGGCCGCTTCCGAGGTCAGGACCGCCCCCCGGGCGAACGCCGGCCTTGTCTACAACGGCGGTGAGCAGACCCTCATCACAGCCGGAACTGCCCTCGGCGGCAAGCTGAAATACCGTCTGGGCGAGACCGGCGAGTTCACAGAAGCGCTTCCCAAAGCCACGGACGCGGGCACCTACACCGTGTACTGCATGGTCGAGGGCGACGTCAACCACCGCGACTCGGAGGTGCAGAGCCTCACCGTCACCATTGATAAGGCAAAGGTCACGGTCAAGGCGTTGGACAAGCGCATCTACACCGATGACAAGGCCCCCGATCTGAGCAAGCCCGTACTGGACAAGGACTACACCGTCAGCGCCATGTTCGGCGAGGATGCGCTGACCGGCGACATAAAGCTCGCCTACGTGGACGCGAATGGCACTGAGATCACCCCCGACACGGCGAAGGTCGGCAAGGTCATTATCCGCGCCGGCGGGCTGACCGCGCCCAGCGGCAACTACACCGTCGTTTTCGTGGACGGCACGCTGACCATCGACGAGCGCCCGGTCTACACCATCAAGGCCACGGCAGGTATCCACGGCTCCATCACGCCCTCCGGCGACGTTGACGTCCTCCACGGCGGCAGCCAGACCTTCACCATCGCCGCGAACAGAGGCTACGCCATCTCCAACGTCAAGATCGACGGCGTGAGCATCGGCGCGGTGAAGTCCTACACCTTCGAGAACGTCACCGGCAACCACACCATTGAGGTCACCTTCATGAAGGCCAACGGCAACCCCCAGACCGGCGTGATGGTGGACGAAGTCACCGGCGAGTACTATGTGGGGTAACGCCCACCGCGTTTCGCGCGTCCGTTGGGCGCGCGAGGAGACAAGCTTATGAAGAAAAATGTCATGAAAATCTGCTGTGTGGTTCTGGCCATTGCGGTCATTGCCGCTCTGCTGATAGCGGTCAGGGGCTGC
>ULUA01008952.1_pt1 | contig 11730 bp, 8 predicted proteins | sample 1958081 | NCBI WGS metagenome assembly ULUA01 (sample SAMEA4835748, study PRJEB28245) | human gut metagenome | biome: gut microbiome; material: fecal sample | place: Denmark | collected 2008
GCCAAACTGTGCCAGAATAATCATGGCCAGCATAAAATAAAGTGAGTATTTCACAAGTGAACATAAAAAGGTAACAACTCCTGTCTCCACTCTGCTTCGATCCAGTGACTTCCGTAGCAATTTAAGCAAAAATTTAATGATTCTGCTTCCAATCAAAAGTACAAGGATTGCAACAATCAGTTGTACAAGAAAACTGAGAAGCGAAGGCACCATTCCTTCTAAATATGTCCGGATCACGCCCGGATTGTTCGATACCTCCTGAATCAATTGTGCTTCTGTATCAAATTGTGTCTGCATAGTTCCTCCGTTATATTATTAAAGTAAGAAAAAGGGCATAGGATTTCCCTACACCCTAATTGCTATTTTATTTTTCAATTTCGTGAATAAACAAACCACTACGAAGCTTCGGCTCAAACCAGGTTGACTTCGGTGGCATCAGTCTGTCTGCATCAGCCACAGCAAAAAGCTCCTGAATGGAAGTCGGATACATTGCAAATGCAACCTTGCAATCGGTATGGCAACGTTTCTCAAGCTCTGTAAGACCGCGGATTCCTCCAACGAAATCAATACGTTTATCTGTCTTTGGATCGCCGATTCCAAGCACCGGTGCTAAAAGCAGGTTCTGCAATACAGACACATCAAGTCCTTCCACCGGATCATTCGGAATATCGGAAGGTTTCATGCTGCAACGATACCACTTATCACCGATGAACATTGCAAAGTCACCCTTCTTATCCGGACGAACCGCACTCTCCGAAAGATCATCGCCAATCGTTCCACCAATCTGTGAAACAACGAAAAGGTCATTCATCTTTGCAAGGAACTGCTCCTCACTCATTTCGTTTAAGTCTTTGACCACACGGTTATAATCCATGATCATCAGTTCCTCATCCGGGAATAATACGGAAAGAAAATAGTTAAACTCTTCCGTTCCATCATAATCCGGATGCTCCTCGCGACGCTTGAATCCAACTTTTACAGCGGAAGCCGCACGATGATGACCATCAGCAATATAAATCTCCTGAATACCATCAAATGCTTTCTCAATTGCTGCAACATCTGCTGGATCACTTATTTTAAACACGCGGTGACGAATACCGTCCTCTGCCGTAAAATCATATAATGCCAAACCTTCTTTTGTCTTCTTTACAATTTCCCGAATGACATCATTGGAACGATATGCAAGAAAGATTGGACCAGTCTGTGCGCTGCAGGTATCTACATGATTGATGCGATCCTGCTCTTTGTCCGCACGGGTATTTTCATGTTTCTTGATGACATTGTTGGCATAATCATCGATGGAAGCACAGGCTGTAATTCCAGTCTGTACTCTTCCATCCATGGTAAGCTCATAAACATAGTATGCTCTCTGCTCATCACGAATAAACGCGCCTTTCGCAATCCAGTCACATAACATATCATGTGCTTTCTGATAAACTCTTGCATCATAAGTATCTACATCATCCGGAAACTGTGTCTCTGCACGGTCAATTGCCAGAAATGATTGTGGATTTTTCTCTACAACCGCTTTTGCCTCCGCACGATTGTATACATCGTATGGAAGCGCAGCGATTTCTGCCACTTTGTCCACTGCAGGTCTTACACATATAAATGGTTTTATCTTAGCCATATATTTTCTCCATTATTACTTGATTACACGTACACGTAATACATCATCGATTACTTTTAATTTTTCAACTACTTCATCAGTAACTGGAGAATCAACGTCGATCAGTGCGTATGCATAATCACCTTTTGCTTTGTTTGTCATATCTGCCACGTTGATATCTGCCTCACCGAGAATGGTTGTATACTGTGCGATCATTCCCTTTACATTCTTGTGAAGGATACCGATACGTCCGGCAGTTGTGCATGCAGCCATATTACAATCCGGGAAGTTCACAGAATGTGTAATATTACCATTCTCCATGTAATCACGAATTTCACGAACAGCCATGATTGCACAATTGTCCTCAGACTCTGCTGTAGAAGCTCCAAGGTGTGGTGTAACGATACATCCCTTTGCACCAACCGTTGTTGTATTTGGGAAATCAGAAACATATTTCTTAATCTTTCCTGCTGCAAGTGCATCTACCATAGCCTCTTCGTCTACCAGAAGGTCTCTTGCGAAATTCAATACGATAGCGGTTGGCTTCATCATTGCAATCGCCTTTGCATCGATCATCTTCTTTGTAGAATCAAGAAGTGGTACATGAATTGTGATAAAATCACACTCTTTGTAAATATCTTCTACGTTGCTGATATGCTTAACGCTTCTTGATAAGTTCCATGCTGCATTTACAGAGATATATGGATCATATCCATATACTTCCATTCCAAGATGTGTTGCTGCATTTGCAACGAGTACACCGATTGCTCCAAGACCAATGACACCAAGTTTCTTTCCGGAAATCTCAGTTCCTGCAAAATTCTTTTTCTGCTTTTCTGCAGTCTTTGCAATGTTCTCATCATTCTGGTTTGCAAGACACCAGTCGATGCCACCTACGATGTCACGGGATGCATAAAGCATTCCAGCAAAAACCAGTTCTTTAACACCGTTTGCATTTGCACCTGGTGTGTTGAATACAACAATACCTTTGTCTGCACATTTATCAAGTGGAATATTGTTTACACCTGCGCCAGCGCGGGCAACAGCCAGTAAAGAATCCGGCAGATCCATATCATGCATAGCCGCACTTCTAACTAATGCAGCATCAGCTCCTGCCAGCTCATCTACCTTCTTATAATCTTCTGAAAACAAATCCAAGCCAACACCGGCGATTGGATTTAAACAAGTATAATTATACATTTTAAGCATTCTCCTTCTCAAACTTCTTCATGAACTCAACTAGCTTCTCTACACCTTCCTTAGGCATAGCATTGTAGATAGAAGCTCTCATACCACCAACTGTACGATGTCCCTTTAAGTTAACGAATCCAGCTTCTGTTGCCTCTTTAACGAATTTTGCATCCAGATCCTTGTCTCCTGTTACAAATGGAACGTTCATCAGAGAACGATCTTCTTTGCGGACAGTTCCCTTGAACATCTTGCTCTCATCTAAGTAATTGTAAAGGATTTCTGCCTTTTCAATGTTGCGCTTCTTCATTTCCTCTAAGCCGCCCATCTTCTTGATCCACTTAAATACCTTACCACAGATATAGATGCCGTAGCATGGAGGTGTATTATAAAGACTGTCATTGTCTGCCTGTGTCTTCCACTTTAACATGGTTGGTGTACCCGGAAGTACATCATCTGTGATCAGATCCTCACGTGCAATTACGATAACAACACCTGCAGGTCCTACGTTCTTCTGTACACCACCATAGATTACACCATACTTTTCTACATCAACCGGCTCAGATAAGAAGCAGGAAGATACGTCTGCTACTAAAGTCTTTCCTTTTGTGTTTGGAAGCTTTTTGTATTTTGTTCCGTAAATTGTGTTGTTCTCACAAATGTATACATAATCCAGATCTTCCGGAATATCAAGATCAGAACAATCCGGAATATAAGAGAATGTCTCGTCTGCAGAGGATGCAAGCTCAATGGCTTCTCCATACATCTTTGCTTCCTGGAAAGCTTTCTTTGCCCACTGGCCTGTTACGATATATCCAGCTTTCTTATTCTTCATCAGGTTCATTGGAACTGCGGCAAACTGCTGGGATGCTCCTCCCTGTAAGAACATTACCTTGTAATTATCTGGAATGTTCATTAACTCTCTTAAATCTTTCTCTGCATCTTTAATGATGTCATCGAAAACTTTAGATCTGTGGCTCATTTCCATAACGGACATTCCACATCCCTTGTAATCTAACATCTCATCTGCTGCCTCTTTGAGTACCTCTTCCGGCAATACAGCCGGTCCTGCTGAGAAATTGTACACTCTGCTCATTTCTAACTTCCTCCTATATTTACATTAATTTGTTACTTACGCATTTTTATTCTCGAGATCTTTTCCATCAAAACATTCGCTGATTGGAGCTCCCGGTGCGACCATCGGCCATACCTTGTCATCCGAATCAATGATTGCATCAATGACGAACGGAGTCTTACATGCAAGCGCTTCTTTGAATGCTGCAACAAACTCTTCCTGTGTCGTAACACGACGGGCGGTCGCTCCCATTGCCTCTGCAATCTTTACATAATCCACACCATCATCCAAAACAGTTGCGGAATAATGTTCTTTATAGAAAAGTGTCTGCCACTGGCGGACCATTCCGAGTACATGGTTATTGACAATCACTTCAATCAAAGGAAGCTTTTGTCTTGATGCTGTCGCAAGTTCATTCATATTCATACGGAAACATCCGTCTCCGGCAATATTGATTACCTGCTTATCCGGATTTGCAGTCTGCGCACCGATGGCTGCGCCCAGTCCATATCCCATCGTGCCAAGCCCTCCGGATGTCAACAGCGTTCTTGGTTTGCTGTATTTAAAATACTGTGCAGCCCACATCTGATGCTGTCCGACTTCTGTAACCATGATTGCATCTTTTGCCATCTCATAAATCTTTGCAATCATAAACGGACCACTCAGTCCCTCTTTCGGGAAAGTCAATGGATACTGCTTCTGATATTCTGCAATATGGGAAAGCCACTCTGTATGACTCTGCTTTCCTAACTTTTCGTTCAGTATGTTAAGGACAATTGCTACATCCCCGACAATACTGTGGTTTACAATAATATTTTTATTAATTTCAACCGGATCGATATCGATCTGTAAAATCTTTGCCTGTTTTGCAAATTTCTTTGGATTACCAAATACACGATCCGAAAAACGTACACCGATTGCAATCAGAAGATCACATTCGCTCACACCCAGATTCGATGTCTTTGTTCCATGCATTCCAAGCATTCCGGTATAATTTGCTGATGTACCATCATATGCGCCTTTACCCATAAGTGTGTCACATACTGGTGCATCTACTTTTTCAACAAATGCTTTTAACGTCTCACTTGCGCCCGAAAGAATAGCGCCACCACCTACGAATATGTATGGCTTTTTTGCCTTTTCAATCATATGGATTGCTTTATCAAGGTCTTCTTCGGTAAAAGCAGAGCAATCCGGCTGTGTAAATACAGGCTCCTGCTTTACATAATCTACTTTATTTGCGGTTACGTCCTTTGTGATATCCACAAGGACCGGACCCGGACGTCCCTTACGTGCAATAGAAAATGCCCGGCGGATAGTATCTGCAAGCTTTGTGACATCCTTTACAATAAAACTGTATTTTGTGATTGGTGTTGTAATACCTGCAATATCAATCTCCTGAAAGCTGTCTTTTCCAAGCAGGGAAACACCAACATTACAAGTGATTGCTACGATCGGAATTGAATCCATATATGCAGTAGCGATTCCTGTGACGAGGTTGGTTGCTCCCGGTCCGCTTGTAGCCATACAGACACCAACTTTACCTGTGCTGCGTGCATATCCGTCAGCCGCATGGGAAGCTCCCTGCTCATGAGATGTCAACACATGTTTGATTTCCGGATGCTTGTATAACTCATCATAGACGTTCAAAATCGCTCCGCCCGGATATCCGAATACGGTATCCACACCCTGTTCCTTTAAACACTCGATAATAACTTGTGATCCTGTTAACTGCATTTTATAATCCTCTAATTTCTATCTACTTCTCATCCTTAATTTCGAGTACAGCTCCACGGTTTCCAGATGTAACTAAGGATGCATATCTCTTTAAGTAACCTGTTGTAACTTTTGGCTCTCTTGGCTGCCATTTTGCACGACGTGTTGCCAGTTCTTCATCCGATACATCAACATTCAGTGTCATCTCTGGAATGTTGATCTTGATGATGTCGCCTTCTTCTACCAGAGCGATTGGTCCGCCGACTGCTGCTTCCGGCGAAACGTGTCCGATGGATGCACCTCTCGATGCACCGGAGAAACGTCCGTCCGTAATCAAAGCTACCGAACTTCCAAGTCCCATTCCTGCGATTGCAGAAGTAGGATTTAACATTTCTCTCATACCCGGTCCGCCCTTTGGTCCCTCATAGCGGATAACTACAACGTCTCCCTCTACGATCTTGCCGCCCTTAATTGCAGCAATCGCATCTTCCTCACATTCAAAGACACGGGCCGGTCCTTCATGAACCATCATTTCATCTACGACTGCGGAACGCTTTACAACAGATCCGTCAGGCGCAAGATTTCCTTTGAGAACTGCAAGTCCACCTGTCTTGCTGTATGGATTGTCTACCGGACGAATAACTTCCGGATCAAGGTTTACGGCATTTGCAATATTCTCTCCGATTGTCTTTCCGGTAACTGTCATACAGTCTGTATTTAATAATCCGATGTCTGCAAGTTCTTTCATTACTGCATAAACACCGCCGGCCTCATTTAAGTCTTCCATATAGGTAGGGCCTGCCGGAGCAAGATGACATAAGTTCGGAGTCTTCTCACTGATCGGGTTCGCAAAACTGATATCAAAATCAAAGCCGATCTCATGTGCAATTGCCGGCAGATGTAACATGGAGTTTGTAGAACATCCCAGCGCCATATCAACCGTCAGTGCATTTAAGATGGATTCTTTTGTAATAATATCTCGAGCACGGATATTTTTGTTGAACATATCCATAACTGCCATACCTGCATGTTTCGCAAGTTTGATTCTCTCAGAATATACAGCCGGAATTGTTCCATTTCCACGAAGGCCCATACCAAGAGCCTCTGTCAGACAGTTCATAGAATTCGCGGTATACATACCGGAGCATGATCCGCATGTCGGACATACTTTATTCTCATATTCTGTAACATCTTCTTCTGTCATTGTTCCTGCCGCATAAGAACCAACAGCCTCAAACATAGAAGAAAGACTTCTCTTTTTGCCTTTTACATGACCAGCAAGCATCGGACCACCGGATACAAATACGGTAGGGAGGTTCAGTCTTGCGGCTGCCATCAGAAGTCCCGGTACATTCTTGTCACAGTTTGGGACCATAACAAGTGCATCAAACTGATGCGCGATTGCCATACACTCTGTGGAATCTGCGATAAGATCTCTTGTAACAAGAGAATACTTCATTCCAACGTGTCCCATTGCAATACCGTCACATACTGCGATTGCAGGGAATACAACCGGTACACCGCCGGCCTCCGCAACTCCAAGCTTTACAGCGTTAACGATTTTATCAATGTTCATATGTCCCGGAACAATCTCATTGTATGAGCTTACGATTCCGACCATTGGCTTTTTTAATTCTTCTGCGGTAAATCCTAATGCATTAAAAAGGCTTCGTGCCGGAGCCTGCTGCATTCCGCTTCTTGCGTTATCACTAATCATTTTATTTATCTCCTTTTACTGTCCTGCTTACACATACTGTGCAATAAGATCTCCCATCTGTGCAGTACCGACCTGTGTAATTCCGTCAGTGCTTTCTCCTGCCTGTGGCATAATGTCGATGGTACGATAACCCTCTTTTAATACCTTTTTAACAGCTGCTTCAATGGCATCTGCCTCTTTGTCCAGGTCAAATGTATAACGAAGCATCATTGCTGCGCTCAAAATAGTTGCAATCGGATTGGCAATTCCTTTTCCGGCAATATCAGGAGCAGATCCGCCACTCGGCTCATAAAGTCCGAACTTTGTATCGTTCAGACTGGCGGAAGATAACATTCCAATGGATCCTGTTACCATAGATGCCTCATCTGATAAAATATCACCAAACATGTTTTCTGTCAAAATAACATCAAACTGCTTTGGATCCTTTACCAGCTGCATAGCACAGTTATCAACCAGCATATGCTCATATTCTACTTCCGGATAATCCTTTGCGACTTCTTCCACGATTTTTCTCCATAGTCTGGAAGAATCCAGTACATTTGCCTTGTCCACGGAAGTAACTTTCTTGCGGCGTTTCATTGCAATATCAAAACCGCGTTTTGCAATTCTTCGAATTTCGTTTTCGTTATATGTAAGTGTATCGGTTGCTGTCACGACGCCATCAACAGTCTCTGTCTTTCGATCTCCGAAATACAGACCGCCTGTCAGCTCACGCATGATCATCATATCAAAACCATTTCCGATAATGTCATCACGAAGCGGACACGCTGCTTTCAGCTCTTCATATAAATATGCCGGGCGAAGATTTGCGAACAGATTCAGGGACTTACGCAATTTCAGCAATCCTGCCTCCGGACGAAGGTTCGGTGCAAGCTTATACCATGGGGATGTGGAAGTATTACCACCAATGGATCCCATCAGTACCGCATCGCTGGCTTTTGCTGCTGCAATTGCCTCGTCGGTAAGCGGCACTCCTGTTGCATCGATAGAACAGCCACCCATCAAAATCTCTGTATAGTGAAATTTATGACCATATTTATTTCCAATCTGATCTAATACTTTTTTTGCCTCTGTAACAATCTCCGGTCCGATTCCATCACCGGAAATTACACCAATTTGACACTCCATGTTTCATCCTCTTTTCTGTAATAAAAGTCTATTATCTATTACTATATAGCAATGTGCCTTTCTTTTCAACCTAAATAATATTTTACTTTTTTATAAAATTTATAACCCTCAATTATAATAGTACGTTTTTACTATTCCAATCAAACATAACAAAAGGAGCTGCCCTGCGACAGCTCCTTATATTACATACTTATTTTGATTCAGTTGCAGACTCTGGTTTCTCTACATCAGCGATAGAAGATTTCTGCATTGGAATACGGCAATTCTTGTTGTTACCGAACTCCACGATAACTGTATCATCTACAATATCAATAATTGTTCCATAAAAACCTGCAGTTGTAAGAACAGTATCTCCAACTGCTACTTCAGAAAGCATAAGTTCTTTCTTCTTCTGTTCCTTTTTCTGTGGACGAATCATCAGAAAATACATAAATGCAAAGATAATTACAAGCCAGAGAATCATTCCAAGCATTCCGCCGGCACCACCGTTTGTTGCGTTCGCTAAAATTGAGTACATCAATTATTCCTCCTAATATTAAAATACTAAAGAATATTGTACACAAATTATAACCTAAGGGCAAGTCTTTTTGCCCATTTTAGACTTTTTTAATGTTCTCCCTGCTGCATGCCGTATAATTTTTCCTCTTTGTAGGAATGGAATCTTCCTTCATCGAGTGCATCACGGATTTCTTCCATCATCGTATTGTAGAAATACAAATTGTGCAGGACGCAAAGGCGCATACCAAGCATTTCTTTTGCTTTCAGAAGATGTCGGATATATGCACGACTGTAGGTTCTACATGCAGGGCACTGGCAGCCTTCCTCAATCGGACGCATATCTTTTTCAAATTTCTGATTAAACAGATTCAGTTTTCCCTGATTGGTATACACATGTCCATGGCGTCCGTTGCGGCTCGGATATACACAATCGAAGAAATCCACTCCACGGGCAACGCCTTCCAAAATATTTGCCGGAGTACCAACTCCCATCAGGTAAGTTGGTTTATTGACCGGCAGATGTGGAACAGTCTCATCCAGAATATGATACATTTCCTCATGTGTCTCACCGACAGCAAGTCCGCCCACAGCGTAACCATCCAGATCCATCTCTGCAATGCGTTTTGCATGGTCAATACGGATATCTTCATAGATTGCTCCCTGATTGATACCAAACAAAAGCTGCTCCTTATTGATCGTATCCGGCAATGCATTCAGTCTCTGCATCTCTTTTTTGCAACGCTCCAGCCACCGGGCCGTGCGGTTGACAGAATCTTCCACATATCTGCGATCCGCTACACTCGAAGGACATTCATCAAAAGCCATAGCAATCGTAGAGCCAAGATTCGATTGAATCTGCATACTCTCTTCCGGTCCCATAAAAATTTTGGCACCATCCACGTGTGAATGAAAATACACACCTTCTTCTTTAATCTTGCGCAAGCCTGCCAGCGAAAATACCTGAAATCCGCCGGAATCGGTAAGAATCGGACGATCCCAGACCATAAACTTATGAAGGCCACCGATTTCCTTGATCAACTTGTCCCCCGGTCTCACATGCAGATGGTATGTGTTTGACAATTCCACCTGACAATGAATTTCTTTTAGGTCTTCTGTGGATACCGCACCCTTGATTGCGCCAATTGTTCCAACATTCATAAATACCGGTGTCTGAATATCTCCATGCACCGTATGGAAGATACCGCGTTTTGCACGGCCTTCCTGTTTTAATAATTCATAACTTGCCATTTTTCTTTCCTGTCTTATCGTTTTATTTTTTGTATCAAAATGCCATTGGAAAGCAGTGTTGCTATAATATTCATCCAGATTTTTTACATCCGAACGAAGCCGCTTGGTATCATGGGAATCAAGCAGATTAAAAAGTACATCATTCGTCTGCTGCATATAGCTGGTATAACAGCGATTGATCGTATATTCAAAGTCTTCGTTCGTAAGGCTCTTGTCAATCCAGAAATACTGCATTAAACTCCATTTTGTTACTCCTCTCACCTTGAATATCAGCCCATTTAAAATTGCCTTCGGCAAGTTCAAAGGACAGATGTTACATGTGTGCCCAATAAAAATATATCATAAGTTCCTTGACTATTCAACTTAAGGTTCATTATACTATGGTAAGAAAACGCTTATACCTGAGGAGGAAATTATGGCAGGATCTTCATTTGGAAATATATTCAGAATCACTACATGGGGCGAATCCCACGGCAAAGGAATCGGTGTTGTTGTGGATGGCTGCCCTGCCGGACTGCAGCTTTGTGAGGAAGATATTCAAAAATATCTTGATCGCAGAAAGCCGGGACAGTCCAAATTTACAACCCAGCGAAACGAGTCCGATACTGTGGAAATTCTTTCCGGTATTTTTGAAGGGAAAACAACTGGTACACCAATTTCCATGATGGTATGGAACAAGGATCAGCATTCGAAAGATTACAGTGAGATTGCCTCCTACTATCGTCCCGGCCATGCCGATCTTGGTTTTGATGTAAAATATGGTTTTCGCGATTATCGCGGTGGCGGACGTTCCTCCGGTCGTGAAACAATCGGTCGCGTTGCCGGAGGTGCTGTCGCAGCAAAAGTTCTGGAACAGATGGGCATTACCTGTTTTGCATACAGCAAATCCATCGGCCCTGTTTCCGTGGATGCCACTCGTTTCGATGCTTCCGTTGTCAATGACAATGCCTTATATATGCCGGACACAAAAGCGGCCGAAGAAGCTGCCGCTTATTTGGAAAAATGTCTGAACGAAACGAATTCATCCGGCGGTATCATTGAATGTATTGTCAACGGTCTGCCGATTGGCCTGGGCGATCCTGTTTTCGAAAAACTGGATGCCAATCTTGCCAAGGCAATCCTTTCCATTGGTGCGGTCAAAGGTTTTGAAATCGGAGACGGTTTTTCTGTTGCAACATCTACCGGACTTACAAACAATGATGCTTTCGTTATGGACGGCAACACAATTAAAAAAGCCACCAATCATTCCGGTGGAACGCTCGGTGGCATGAGCGACGGTTCTCCGCTTGTTTTCCGCGCTGCTGTAAAACCTACACCATCCATTGCTGCAACACAACATACGGTAAATAAATCCGGTGAGGACATTGAGATTACTATCAAAGGCCGTCATGATCCAATTATTGTTCCACGTGCGGTTGTTGTTGTGGAAACAATGGCAGCTATCACAATATTAGATGCTTTGCTTTCCAATATGACTGCAAGACTTGATCGAATCATCAATTTTTACAAATAATGGTTCTAAATATATAGAATACAAATGCGCGCGACTTT
>ULUA01073191.1_pt1 | contig 11660 bp, 10 predicted proteins | sample 1958081 | NCBI WGS metagenome assembly ULUA01 (sample SAMEA4835748, study PRJEB28245) | human gut metagenome | biome: gut microbiome; material: fecal sample | place: Denmark | collected 2008
TTCAACATCGAGGTTAAATCACTATAGAATAGCATAGAAAGCTTGATTGTCAATAGCGACTTGACTCTATTTTGAATATTTTCTGCACATTTCAACCCATGACCCCAATTTTGTTGCCGTTTTCGTAAATATCCGTACTATCTTCACAGCGGTTGGGCCCCTCGTACTCCACCCAGCCGAAGCCCGTCACATAAACCTTGTCGCCGGGCTGCAGTTCTTTAGAAGGTTGGGACAGAGTCTGCTCTGGTACAGAATTTTTACCGGGCATCTGCTCTGTAGAAGGCTGGAGTTCAGAATCTGCGGGCGTTCCAATAGACTCTGTCTCTGGTTCAGGACGTTCCTCTTGGGATGCTTCTTGCTGCGAAATCTCGTTTTCCATCTCTGTCAGTGACGCGGAATTCTTTTCTGTTATTTCCACGACAGTCGCTTTCCTGGCGCTCACAGCGGTTCCTGCGGCTGGGACGGGTGTTTCCTCGACTGCGTTGCCATGTGGCCACACAGCGGCGCACAGTGCAACACATGCGGTAATCATTGTCACTATGATGAGCTTCTTCATTTTTCTTCCTCCTCTGCAGATATGAAACGAGCCCTCAATCCCATTGCCGTTCGGCAGGAGACCGAGTGCTCGTTTTCGTAGTGATTCAGTTCTATGGACAGCTTCCACGCCAGTTCAAATCCAGCGATAAAGCTGTCGATGGAGGTGTCCTCCGCAATGCGGTCTTTTGCGTCGATGATCTGGAGCACCAGCCGGCGCTCTGGTTTGCCCAGCACCTCGCTCAGTGCTTGATGACATTCCTCAATTTCCTGTTTCTGAGCTGGGAGTTCAGGTGGGGTATAGAAGCAGTCATATAGGTCTTTCAGCAGCTTGTATTTCATGCGCTCGCCTCCTTGCAGCACAAACATATACCACAGTTCGGCGGAAACTGCTACTGAAACTTTTTTAGAAAAATAGCGGCTGGAACATTGCGTTTCAGCCGCTATTTAAGATGTGGGGTACTCGTGGTGTGGGCTCGCAGGTTAGCTATACCCCCATAGGTCATATTGCCAAACATCTTCATTGATACACTAATCAACACCAAGTAACACCAAGAGAGTTGATTATATAAATACTGTGCACAAACTTTCTCCTGTAATCCTGTGTTATACAGTTTTTAAAGATAAAGCCTTATAAAAAATGGTCTTCAACAATGCGATTAAGCTGAGCAGATATTTCTGAAAAGTTCTTATTCAAATCAAGTGTTTTCACACTGATTTGATTACCGCTCATCCGATAGCGGTTGTCCGGCTGGATTGCTTCGTCTGTTGCGGCATACAGAAGCATGCCGGATACCTGATGCGGTTCGTTGCCGAACTCCGCCGCTTTGTTCTTCACATAGGTGAAAATCTGATACAGATTACCGGAATGCAAGGTATGCACATCATACTGAGCTTGCGTGGTGTGTGTATAGTACTTGGCATCAATGATGAGGACCTCATTGCCTCTGGTCAGCATAATGTCGCTTTGCATGACCGGAAGCATGGTGCCAATTCCATCGTCCAACGCCCACGGAATCTGAGATGCCGTTGCCGTTACCTGTGGACATTCCTTGGCGTAATACTCCAGTATAAATTTCTCATACAGGCGGTTCATGCGCTGCTCGTCAATGAAGGAAGCCAGTCGGTATTCGCCGGAGTCCGAGGTCAACAGCATTCCTTCGAGGATCAGTTGGCACAAACTAATGAGCATACGATAGGTATTGTTGTTCCGTTGAAACCGAATGGCCGACCAGTGAATTGTGCCAGGGTCAATGGTATCAATATTTGAAAAGAACAACATTTCCTTCTTCAAATCGCTTTTGTATGCTTGATCCACCCTTACATGACGGAGCAAGAGCATCACGGTCGTTTTAAGAATCTGGTTCAGCAGATTGTTTTCGGAAAGCTCATCATATTCACAGGTCAATACCTGCCTCCTTGCGAGGCGGTTCTGTATCGTTCCGGGCATGTCAATTTTGCCGCGAACAGCAGTGACCGTCTCCTTTTGGTTCAGATACTCACGGTAAAGGCCCTGTTTCAGCTGTCTACCGATACCCTTTGCAAGAATCGCAGCAAACAGGTTATGTATGTTCTCGAACTCTTCAGTAGCAATATCCTCATAGCCGCCCTGATTCAGAGTTGTGAAGGCATACGAAAGCATATAGTATATGTTTTTTATGAAGATGCTTTTATCTTTGATCATTGAAACATACCCTGCAAAATATTTTCCCAACGTCGGAGTTTACTTGTATCATCAAACCAGTACTCACTAAGCATTGGCAGAATGTCATAATCAACGATGGAGTGCAGCCATTCGTCCGTACAGACATCTTTGCCGCAAAAATAGCTGTGACCAATACAAAAGCCTTTGCCCAAAGATTTGTCTGCGACAATTTCGCAGTTCAGCTCTTTCACCTTGGACACCAGTTCGTTCAGCGTTTCATTATTCAACCCATTCTGATAATGGATGAAGCCCTCGGAATCAAACCCAGGTTCGATCTCAAAGAAGCTGAAACGGCGGCGGAGCGCATAATCGATCATGGCAAGACTGCGGTCTGCCGTGTTCATCATACCGATGATATATAGATTCTTGGGAACGGAGAAAGGAAGTCCGTTATACGCCAGTGTTGCCTTGATGCCACGGTAATCCCTTTCAATCAACATAAGCAGCTCGCCGAAAACTTTGCTCATATTGCCACGGTTGATCTCATCAATAATGAAGAAAAACTCCTTGTCTGGCTGGTTGGCAGCTTTCTGGCAAAACCGATAGAAGATTCCGTATTTCAATTCAAAGCTATTCTCTACAGGCTTGTAGCCCATCACAAAATCTTCATAGGAATAATTCTGATGGAACTGGACGAACTCAATGCGGCTGTCATCCTTCTCCCCCATCATAGACCATGCCAGACGCCTTGCGGCGAAAGTTTTGCCGACGCCGGGAGCGCCCTGCAGAATGATGTTTTTCTTATTGTGCAGAACGGCCACAAGGTTCTCGTAGCGCTTTTCGCTCATATACACTTCATCCAGAAAATTGCTTTTTGTGTAAGCATCGATGGATGCCTCCGCGGTAATCGGGTTTTCTTCCCGAATCATATCAAGGATGAAGTCGTATTCGCCTCGGGTGAGCTTGAACAGGCTGCCCTGCGGATTCTGGAAATACTCCATGCGCTCCAGTTCCGGGCATTCCTTCAGCGTTGTATAGTCAATGGGGGAGGTCAAGCCTTCTATTTTTTCAAAGAACAGCTTTTCACCGTCCTGTTCTGCGCTGATACGGCCAATTGCTACAATCTGCTTTACCGGATTGGATTCATAGCCAATGATCATGTCGCCAACTTTCGCATCCAGGAAGTTCTGGAAAATACGCCGCTTGTTCCCGTTTTCATTGTAAAGCGTATAGGACTGCACCTCTCCGACAGCAATGTCGGAAAAGCTCCAGATTCTCGGATTCGCATTCAACCACCAATAGCCATGGTCTTCTTCGGGAGCGGCAGCTGCACACAGTTCAATATTACTCAAATCTGTCTGATCAAGTGCTTCAGAAAGTTCATCTCTCAGTTTCCAAATAAAGCTGCCATCCTCGCCTTTGTCTGCATCACGCCCAGTGTAAAGGACCGTCCACCATTGTGTGGAGCCATCTTCTCTTGTTGCGGGCTTGATTCCGGCGGCTTCACAGACACGATGAGCCAGTGCAACAGAACCGGAATTATAGAAGTTTTTTGTCTCACCATATTTGACCGCAAGTTGTGTGCAGGAGGCCTGACCACCATAGTCTTTGATCCGCCTCATAATTTCAAGTGCACTGGTAGTGAAAATAGTTCCATCCTTTAAGAGTTTTTTCCAATCTTCGATGGTAAGCCCAGGATTATAATCTGTACCGTACCATTCGGTGGCAGCTTCAGCATTCTCATCCTGCTGAGAGTAAAATCTGCTGATATAAAATCCCACATCGATGGTCAATGTTTTGAGCTCAGAGTCGGGGTAGCAAGTATCCGTCAGCTGTGACTGAAACAGATTGACGAGCTCTGTGTCCTCTTTGAGGGCAAGGCTGATTTCGTTATAGAGCCGCAGAAAGTTGCGGATATTGTCTGCGTAAGCACCCTTTTTGAAGCGGTAATCAGTCTCAAGCTCGTTTGCAACATTTTTCACCTCGCCGAACTTATAGATGTAATACTTATCCGGGTAGCGCAACCAAAGATAAGTGCTGATAGCATTTTCATATTGGTAGTGCTGTGCGGCACCGTTTCCATATCTCTCCAACAAGATGGAAGCCTGCAATTTGAAGGCATTCATGCGCTCATACACATCCTTGTTCTCGTCAAACAAGGCAATAAACATTGCCCGGACCTCTTCCGGTGCCGCTTTGGAAAAACTTACAATCATGCGTCTCGGGAAATTGTTGATGGAAGCCAGCAAATTGAAGGTTTTATCGAGGGAACGGCTCAGCATTTCAGGAAAATTTTGAGCGTTCACGTCCCAATTGTCCTGAAACCATTTGACAGCTTCCCATTTGTATTTTTCGTTGCCCCACTGCGTGGAGACAAAATTCTGCTTGTAGTGCGCCAGTACATCTTTCAATCGAAACTTGTCAAACATGATGCTACCCCTTTATGCCTCTCTCAGGCTTTTATAAATCTCGTCTGTAAAGATACCAAGGACCTGTCGCTTGATCTCATCGTTGCTGAGAAGAAGCGAGAAGAAATCCTGATTCTGCTCCAAGCCCTCAATCAGTGTATCGTCAATGTCATCAAAATACGAAAATTCAAAATCTTTGACGGTATTATTCCGTGCGCTGGTTTTCAGCTTGTCGGACTTCAGCAGAATATCCCGAATCTGCAGCATCGCTTTGACCGCCACATCGTTATCGTAGGCTTTTCCTGTGCGACTGTTGATCTCCGCAATAATCTGGGAAAGCCGTTCTTCTTTTGCTTCGGTCAGGCCAAAACTCTCAGCGGTCGGCAGCTTTACCACAGGCTGTGCGACAAGGTTTGGAGTAGTATGTTCCTCCGACTTTTTCTGAACGAAATTGGTAGCCTTGATTTTACCGTCCAGATTATATCCGCCGCCCGGATGCTTGATATTGATGTAAGCCAGCAAATAAGTGATGAAGTTATATTTCTTATGCAGGTCGGTATCCTCGAAACAGGACACCTGTAGCAGGAACTCATAAAACCGGACGAAATGGCGCATCATGGACACGATCTCGTGCTGTTTGATAAGTTCGTATTGCTCGATCCTATTTTTTGCCCGCTTGAAGTAGAACGTCAACTTCTGCTTATCCTTCGAGGAGATATTTCCCTTGTAGAGCAGCTCGTTGGCCTTTTCGATATCATCAGGGTCAAGAACGGTGTACGCATCGATCTGTGCCTCCAAATCATAGATCGCCGTCGGCGTTACGGAAGTGGAAAGCAAGGTGGTCGTATAATACGGTGCAAACGCAGCCTTGATGTCCTCATATGTATTCACAAAGTCCAGCACGAAGGTCTTCTTCTCAAACGGAGGGCAGATACGGTTCAGGCGGGAAAGCGTCTGAACGGCGGAAACGCCCTTCAGTTTCTTGAGAACATACATAGCGCAGAGCTTCGGTTGGTCGAACCCGGTCTGATACTTGTTGGCAACCAGCAACACCTGGTAGTCGTCCTTGTCGAATTCCTTTGTCAACCGATCCTCAGGGAAACCGTTCATGGAAGCCTCAGAATATTCGGTATCATCGTCCGGAAGCTTCACCTTGCCGGAGAAAGCGACCAACGCCTTGATATCGGTGTAGCCTTTTTTCTGAGTGTAATTCTCAAATGCCTGGCGGTATTTGACCGCACCCTGTCGGGAAGCGGTGATGACCATTGCTTTTGCCATACCACCGAGTTCCGGCATAACCGTAGTGCGGAAATGCTCCACAATGACCTCTACACGCTGTGCAATGTTTGTTTCGTGCAGTTCCACAAAACGGGCAATTTGTCTTTTCGCATCAGCAGTCTTGCAGCGAGGATCTTCTTCGATTTCCTTGTTCAGCTGATAGAAGGTATCGTAAGTGGTGTAGTTCTGAAGCACGTCGAGAATGAAGCCTTCCTCAATGGCCTGCTTCATAGAGTAAATATGGAATGCCTCACGCTGACCTTTTGTGTTCAGGCGACCGAACAGCTGAATGGTCGTAGGCTTCGGTGTGGCAGTGAAAGCAAACATGGACACGTTGGCCTGTTTACCGTTTCTACGGATTTCATCCGTAATCATATCTTCCACATCGGCAGCTTCCTGCTCTCCGGCACCAAGCGACTTTGTGACCGCTGCCATGTCCTTACCTGCGGTGGAGGAATGTGCCTCATCGATAATAACCGCAAAACGCTTGTTTTTCAGCCCTGCAACGCTGTCCGCGATATACGGGAATTTCTGAATCGTGGTTGCAATGATTTTAGTATTGCCGTTCAGAGCAATCGCAAGGTCAGCGGAGTTGCATTTATCGTCCATCACACGGATAAGTCCAGCTTTGTGCTCCATGCCCATAATAGCCCCTTGGAGCTGACGATCAACCACAACACGATCGGTCACGATCACAACATTGTCAAAAATAATCTTATTATCTGCATCGTGCAGTGAAGTCAGACGGTGCGCCAGCCATGCGATGGAGTTGGTTTTGCCGGAGCCTGCACTGTGCTGAATCAGATAATTCTGCGTTGTGCCGTTGTCACGGACATCACCCAGCAGCTTGCGAATCACATCGAGCTGATGATACCGAGGGAATATGACATTCTCGGACTTTTTCGTTTTTCCTGTCAGCTCGTCTTTGCTTTCCTTCGTTTCGATGAAGATGAACTTGCTGATGAGGTCGAGGACAGTATCCTTTTTCAGAATATCCTCCCACATATAGGAGACACTGTACTTGTCTTTGAAGGTGGGGTTACCCGCACCGGCATTGACGCCTTCGCCGTTGCCCATGTTGAATGGCAGGAAAAAGGTAGAGTTTCCGGCAAGCTTGGTGGTCATATAGACCTGCTCCAGATCCATCGCAAAGTTCACAAGGCATCCAGCCTTAAAGCGGAACAGTCTGGTGTTCGGGTCACGATCAACACGGTACTGATAAATGGTATCTTGGTACGACTGACCGGCGGCATTGCATTTCAGCTCAAAAGACATGATGGCAATGCCATTCAGGAAGATGACCAGGTCAACACGCTCATCATCGCTTGCCCAGACCTCCTCCATAACGGTGAAAATATTCTTCTCGTACCTTGCCAGCAGTTCCCGGTTAAAGGTGGTAGCGGGCTTGGTGTACATAAGCTCCAGCTTCATATTGGAGATTTCAATGCCATGCTTCAGCACATCCAGCAGACTGCCGCGCGCTTTTGTGACCTCAGCATTGATGAAGCTGACAAGGGTGTCCTCCAGGTCGGCTTTGTAGATTTTGCGGAGCGCCGCCATCTCATCTGACTGGGTGTCGTTCAGAAACTGAAACAGCAGCTCTCTGTCCATAGCAAAGAGGCGGTCATAGCTTGTTGCCTTGCGGACGATGTAACCATTGTCCTGCGAGAGTCTGTCCATGATGAAATGCTGATATTCTTTTTCGGAGAGAATACTTGTCATTTCTTTCGTTCCTCCTTGTGCCGCTTTTGTATGGCTGCAACCGCTTTTGGATTGAAATGTGCATGGCGAATCAAGTGATATCCATCCTCATCGGCGTAAAGCACATGTTGCGGTTGATTGTTGTTCGACACTTGAATTTCAACCCATCTACGTTCTGGATGTTGCGAGGAGCCAATTGTGAAAACAACTGCTCCGTTTTTCTCAATCACATCCAAAGCTGCATTGTATTCGTCTCGTGCAATGGTATAATCCACATCAAACAGATTTGCAAAAGCGGCTGTAGCATGAGCCAAGCTGTCGAACTCGGCATCCTTTGTCTTAGCCAATTTAAAATCCGCTTCCGCAACGAGCAAAGCTGCGCCCCAGAACTCAGATTTTATGAATTCAACCTTCATGAGACGGGCACCTCCTTCTTGCCGGTTACATACTCGAAAATTAGAGAGCGCTTATAAGCATCGAGAACAGCCATCTGTTCTTTCTTCTGCTCGATAATTGCGTCTACTTCTGTGACCTTGGTTTCCAGATAGTCCGCCATAGCTACCTGTTCCTCATATGGTGGTTCAAAAACCATAAGCCGAGAAAACTCGGAATAGTTCAGTCCCTGGCGGACACCGTTTCCCATGTTATAAAATACCTTCATAACATCGTATGCATGAAGAAGGAAGTGAAAATACCTCGAATCGACCTGTTTGAGCGGACAAAGGTCAATATATGCCGAAGTGATTATGCCGTGTTCCTTCACAAGCCCAGTTCGCAGACTGCGTTTATCGTTCTGCAAATCGGTGGGACGGATGATAATGTCACCTGCTTCAACGATGTTGTAGGTATTAAAGCTCTCCGGTAACAGCCCATCATTGGTGTTGATGTCCTTGCGGATAACTCTGCCATAACTCAGCGACAACAGATTATCCTCTTTGCCCAGTCGATTCTTGTTTTTGCGCTCACCGTAGTAGGAATAAACAGGATGAATCGGCCAATGTGCCGGAATTCTGCCAACCCACTCAATTCCGCTGTCCTTCGTCTCCGCAGCCGGGTTCAGCCCCTTTGTGACGGTTTCGGTGATGACAGACCGCTTGTACTGCTCCAGTGTGTCGATCTGGGTCTGTATATCGGTGGTCAGCGCATCAATTTCGGCACATTTAGCATCAAGGAAATCGGCAATGCGGTGTTGTTCATCCGTTGGAGGAACAATTACAGGGATTGCCCCCAGCTGATCCTCTGTCAATGAATGACGAAGGTTTTTTGCTAAATGAAGCAGTGTCTTGTCGTTGTCGAGCATCGTGTAGTAGTAGCAGTAATATGCGGCGTTCGCATCATCACACAACACAAATTGACTATACGCTGGACTCGATAAGCCGGCTTGTTTAATCAGGCCAATGCACCGAGGTGTTACATCTATATCAAAAAGGCACATAAGCAGATTGCCTGGCTCAAGCCGCTGATACCTATCAAAGGAGGCAGGCATTTTTCCACCAGCGTCCAAATCTCTGACAATAACGCCTTTCATTGTCAAGGAAAGGATATCTTCGCCATTGTATACAGGGCAGATTTCTTTTTTCTTATGCATCAAATACTTGTTCGGCATCACCTTCCATGATGCTGGTATATCGCCGACCCACTCCATTGAGCTTGGCTTCATCTCTCTCATATCGTCACCACCTTACTCAAACAGTTTGGCTACACGCTCAGAGACGGAAAGCTCCAACTCTGAAAATTTCGCTTCCAGTTCCTCGCTGGCTGTGGGCTGCTGATACTTATAAAAGTACCGTGTGAACGGGATCTCCGCTCCGGTTTTGATAACAGGCTTCTTTGCGCTGAGGTCCTCCTCGAAGAATGCGGCGGCATCCGGGATGTGCGGCAGGACCTCTCTTGCCATATAATCCTCGATGCTCTCTTCCCACCTCACCAGCTCGGTATCCTTAGTTTCCTTGTCATAAATGATGTTGCCCTTGCGGTCACGCTGAATCTCGGCATTCTTGTCCATAACGGACAGACCGTCCGCAATCTTTTCCAACAGCTTCTTATCTGTTGTAGCCTTGCTTAATACTTCGGTAAGATGCGGCATAAAGGCGTCCGGTGACATCCACACGGTATCACTGATGGCGTGGTTCAAATCCGCAAGAATCGCATCGTGGATAGGCTTACCGACAAAAAACTTATTCAACTGTTTCTGGGCTTTACCGTCCCGCTCTTCCATCAATTCCAAGTCTGCAAATTTCACTTCGTTGTAAAGGCTGTCAAGTGCGCCTTTTTGCCCACCATCGCCTGAATCCGTTCCTCCGTAATGGCGTAGCTGCGCTGGAGGGGCTGCATCACCGTATACTCGCGGTAAATGAACTCCTCGTTCCGGTAAATTTTGCAATACTCGTTCTCTGCGAAGTCCGCATACAGCTTGGTAACGGCACTGCGGTCTTCGGGAGAAATCTCATTTTTCTTATCGCCCAGGGCTTTACGCAGCTTTTTGAAGAAAGTCGAGGCGTCAATCAACTGAATCTTGCCTTTGCGCTCCGGACGCTTATTCTTGGAGAGGACCCAGATGTATGTAGCGATGCCCGTGTTATAAAAGAGGTCGGTTGGCAGCGCAATGACGGCTTCAATCAAATCGCTTTCCAACATCCAGCGACGAATCTGACTCTCGCCGGATGCCGTACCGCCGGAGAAGAGCGGGCTGCCGTTTTCGATGATTGCAGCACGGCCAAAGTTGTCGTCCATTTTGTCAATGGCAGACTGGAGGAACAGCATCTGCATATCACCGGAACCGGGCAGACCCGCGCCCCAACGACCATCAAACCCTTTCTGATACTCTGTGCTGACGGCATCTTCGACACCTTCAGCAGCGTCCTTGCCGCCCCAGGCGGTGCCGAACGGCGGATTTTCCAGCACAAAGCGCATCTTCGTGCCCTTAAATCGGTCGGCTTTCATGGTGTCCTGATAGCAGATGTTTTCGGCGTTCTGCCCCTTGATGAGCATCTCGGCAAGGCACATGGCATAAGACTCCGGGTTGATCTCCTGTCCGAACAGGCGCACATCGGCAGAGGGATTATAACGCTTGATGAAATTGTACCCGGTGGAGAGCATACCGCCCGTGCCGCAGGCCTGATCCAATATGGTGATGACCTTGCCGTCATCAAAGATATCGTCACAGCCTTCGGCAAGCAGAATATTGACCATCAGTTTAATAATGTCGCGGCCGGTATAGTGGTCGCCGGCTTCGGCATTTTCAGAGAACTTACGGATCAGTTCCTCGAAAATATATCCCATCTTCACATTGTCGATGGTACGAGGATCAAGGTCAAGTTCGGAGAACGCCTTGATGACGGAGAGCAGGCGGTTATTCTTGTCCATCTTGTCGATTTCTTCGCCAAAGTTCAGACCGCGCTCCTTGGACATCAAGATTTCCAGCACATTTGCGGAAAATCCCTGCAGATAGCTCTTAAAATTGGCGGCGATATGGTCTGCGTCATTTACAAGCTCTGCAAGGTCAAATTCACTGGTGTTATAAAACTGGAAGCCGGAAATGCGATACATCGCCTTTGCCGGGAAATTCGGGTTTGCTTTGAACTGGTCTACGACCTTCTGCTTGGTGGGTGCAAGAGCACACTCAAAGCGACGGATGATCGTCATCGGAATGATAACATCCTTGTATTTGTCGCTGCGGTATGGTCCGCGCAGTTTGTTCGCGATGGACCAGATAAAGTTCACTTCGGTGGAAACATCGACAGGTGAATCGTCCCACATTGCATCTATCATCTGCTTATTAGCCATTTACTTTTCCTCATTTCTCTATTTATGTAGCTATTATCAGCTGGAAATCATTCATCCTCCTGAAGCAAGAAAAGTGCGTTGTTATTTATCTGGTACAATCTCCATGATATCTTCGATACTGCAATCCAACGCAGTGCATATCTTTAAGAGAATCTCTGTAGTGACATGCCCGTTTCTTCCCATCTTAGTAACGGATGCAGGGCTGATACCCGCCTTTTCACATAGATCCTTCTTCTTCATATCCTTGTCGATAAGTAGCTTCCAGATTTTTTTATAACTTATGGCCATATTGAATCTCCTTGAACACA
>ULUA01038630.1_pt1 | contig 11659 bp, 9 predicted proteins | sample 1958081 | NCBI WGS metagenome assembly ULUA01 (sample SAMEA4835748, study PRJEB28245) | human gut metagenome | biome: gut microbiome; material: fecal sample | place: Denmark | collected 2008
TGGCCGAAGAGGTATCGAAGGACGGCCCTTGCGCCGAGAAAATTTACCGACGGCCATGGGAAAAATAAAGTACCTTTGTGTCGAGCCTCAAGCGGGTGATCTCCTGATGAGCGCTTGTCACGTTTTAGTAGCACCCGAATACGACGTTCGGGTGCTTACTGTAGATAACGCCCCAAAGCCTCTGGCGGAGCAGCAACGGTTGTACGATTTTATGGGTATCGAGATGGACCGTTTGGACTTAGAGTTAGAAGATGTCCGTTGTGGCGATTTTAAGGCCCATTCTGCGGACTGCAACTACGAAAGCGTCTATACGTACCTTCGTGCGAAATACGGGAACAATGGGCTTAATTTCGCCGAACAAACGCTTCGCGACCACCTGTGTAAGTTTATGCGCCGCAACCCCGGTTACGTAATGCTGGCGCCGCTCGGCGTGGGACACCCCTTCAACCAGTTTGTTCACGACGTGGTGTTTGATACGGCGTCGGCGGCAGAATACTATCGCGACTTTCCGTATTCGTACGTACCACGGGGTCGTGAACAGATGACGGTAAAGTGCTACAATGCCGAAACTTTGCTGATGAAACGCCGAGTGCCGTGTGACGATATGTTCGACGTGAAGTGGGAACTGGCTATGCGCTTCTACCCGTCGTTATCGCCGACGATACGCAAGTATCAGCGTTTTATAGAACAAAACCCGCCCGAAGAAATCTGGTACGAGGGCGATTTACCATTTTAAGCTATGGATTGTCAATTCTTCGTCGTGTCCAAGAACCGCCCCAAGTGCGTCACGACCAAATTGTTGGAAAAGGGCGGCGTCGACTACCACATCGTGGTCGAAAAGGAAGACGTTGAAAAGTACGTCGAAGCAGGTCACGACCGTAAGCGGTTGATCGTACTACCAGCGTCGAACCGCGGCTACAGCTACGTGGTCAATTTCTGCAAGAACACCTACCTCCGCGCCGGGCGGCCTGTAGTGGTGATGGATGACGATATCGCCAACTTCTTCTACTCGATCGACGGCGAAGCCAAATGCGGTCTTTCGCTGAAAACCCCGGAGGAACTGTCAGAGTTCTTCGAAGAGTTCAACCGCGAAGTCATGGAGACCGACTTTGAGTACGGCACCATGGGTAAGAGCGCCTTCGACTGGAGTTGTACTGACGTCAGCCCGCGTTTCAAGTACGGCGGAATTCCTCACCTCATCGTGTTCAAAGGGTTGCGAACGCTGGAGTTGGACTTTGACGAAAAGTTGGAGTTGAAGTGTGACATCGACTATTCGTTGAAGTGTATGTATCTGGGCATCGTCTACGCACGCTTCGTACGCTTCCTTCTCCAGAGTAAGATGAACAAGGAGGCAAATCAGGGCGGCGGCCTTCAAGACGTGTACGAGCGTCAGGAACGTGTTCAGCGTGCTCACAACATCATATTGAAGCGGTGGCCGCTGAACGCCCGTGTCGATGACAAGAAGAAGCCCATCAACGGCGTACCGGAGTTACGTATTGTGTACAAGAAATTTGATATTGACTTTGATGCGGTGGAGGTGTAGGATTCCAAGTATTTATTTGGAAAACTGCACAACGTATGTCAGACAATATCCAAAAAGCAAAGCACAACGTCGGCGATCATCATCCTACGCAACCGTGGGTGTGGACGGAGTACAAGCCCGGAAAGTTCAACTGGCGTGTCGACAAGAACGCCAAACCCAAGGACAACGCCGATACCGGTAAACAATCAACAGGCGGTGGCGCCACAAGCCTCGAAGAGTGGGCCAAGCGTACCACCGACGACAACCTGCTTAAAGTCGTAAACAACCCCAAGGGTAATGCGCAGTTGCGGCAGATTGCCTACAACGAACTGAAGTCACGCAACGCCGATCTTTCGCAGGTCGATACCAGCGGTACGTTGGCTACGCTGCTGAAGATGACCACTCAACAAGACCCCGTGGCGCCTACCAACGCCGCGGCTAAAGTAGACATCAACGACGGCGAGGGTGGAAACGACGATGGCGAAATCGTTGAAGACTGGTTCCTCAACCCCGATGACCCGCGTATTCAGAAGAAGTTCAACAAACTCCAAAGCCGTCAGGACCGTATCGCGTACGACCGTTTCGTCTACGCGATGAAGAAGAAGGACCCCGACTACCAGCCGCCCGTTGAGGTGATGTACGACCTGAACCGCCAGTATCTGGAGTTCTTGGATAACAAGGAGCAGCGGTTCATGATCTCGGCTGGTGGTGCCGGTATCGGTAAATCGTACGGTTTCAAGAAAATCGCCGAACTGCTCAACAAGCGTCCGTTTGACGCCGAAACCGACGCGCCGGGCGATGGCGACTATGACTACGTTGAACTCGGCGACATCAACTCCAAGAAGCAGCTGCTGGGCGTACTCAAAGCCCACAACGGCAAGATTCTTCTGTTCGACGATACCGACTCCGTTATCACCCGCGCCGACTTGGCTTCCATCATGAAGAAGGCCACTTCCGCTTCAGGTAAGCGCGTGGTCGGAGACCCGGACGACGTCAAGTCGAATTTCGTATTCACGGGCCGTATCATCATCATGACCAACAAGGACCTCGTGAACCTCGCCAAGAACGAGGATACCAAGGCTATCATTTCGCGCGCTACGCTGACGTCGGAAGTCTACCTGACCGTTGACGAGACGATCGAGGTTCTGAAGGACCGCTACGAAGACATGGACGTTCCCCAGCAGCCGCACCTCGATGACCCCGAAGAGGACAAGCAGGAACGTAAAGAACTGTTTGACCTTATTGTCAAGAACAAGAATAAGATCGACCCTGCCAAGTTTACCACCCGTACCTTTGGCACCATCTTGTCGGAGAAGCGTTCTGCCGACCGCGCTAACAAGCGCGCCAAGCAGGGCGGTCAGTGGACAAACCTGATCGGCAGCCAGCAAAAGGAGTGGGAACGCGCCGCCGTTCGTGCACTGACGAAGGGACTCGCGTACGAGGCCATTCAACCCGTCGAAACGTCGGATGATATCAGTAAGGCCGAAGCCCTGCTCAGCGACGCAGAATCGCTCGAAAAGGCCGATTTTACCGAAGAGCAGCGCGAGAAACTTGCCAAGAAGAAGGAAGCCCTCCCCGACGGCTCGTTCCCGATTCGCAACAAGTCCGACCTGAAGAACGCCATCCGTCTGGCTGGTAACGCCAAAAACCCCGAACGCGCCCGCCGCTGGATCAAACGCCGTGCCAAGTCGCTCGGCGCTGAGGACATGATCCCCGACACGTGGAAGGCTCAGACCACCGACCTCGGTGCGCTCCCGGCTGACGACATGTCGATCGAAAAGGCTGAAACCCTCTTGTTCGGATAACCCATGGACGAACTGAGAAAAGCGCTGGAAACTTTCGCCCTCCGTAACGCCGAGGGCGAAGTTTCTGACGCCATGCTGGAGAAGGCGTGTGAGGCGTACAAGGTTCGTTCTTCAGAATTCGTCGACGACTACCAGTACAACCTGTACGTGGCGAAGTCCGTCTACGATCACCTCCATGGCGTCGATCAAGACCCTGAAATTTCAAAGGCTATCATGCCCGGCCAGACTAAGGTTGTCGATGGCGTGGTGTATATTTGGACGCTTACTCCTAACGCCAAAACGACGTACGACTGGCGAGTTTACAAGAATCCTCAAGGCATACCCGTTGGAAAGGGTCCTTTTCGTTCCAAGGCCATATTGGAACGGCAACAGAAGGAAGTGAACGAGATGTTTCCGGCTGACCCCTCGGAATTGACCTTCGTTCAGAAACTGGGCGGTTCTACGGGGGCTGAGTTGATGAAGGACGCCAAAGGCCGTGAGTTCGTCGTAAAGAGTTCTAAGAACACCACCCGCGGTCACGTCGCAGCGGAGTACTACGCCGCGCAGGTATACAGCCTTTTGGGGTTGGACACGCCTGACTATGAAATGTACGACGACGGAACGGACCTCGTGTTGATATCGAATTACATGCGCGGCATGTCCGAACCTCAAGTTAAGGACTACGACACCATGGCTAAAGGCTTTGTCGTTGATGCCTTTTTGGCCAACTGGGATATTTACCAAAACGACAACTGCTTGGTTGACGCCGCCGGTAAAGTCTACCGCGTCGACAACGGTAGTACGTTTGATTACCGCGCCCAAGGAGCCAAGAAGCCTTTTGGCAACCAAATCGACTGGGATAACATGGTGCGGTACAATTCCAGCGTGGTTGCCAACCTCAAGCCGCAGGACTTCATCGATCAGATTGACGCCCTGAAAGCCCGTAAAGACGAAGTATTGGCGTATTTTGACGCCGGAAGGCTCGGTTCCAAGCCGAAGATGCGCGCCATCATTGAGGCTCGTTTCAAAGACCTCGACCGCATCCGCGGTATTTATGAGATAGAAGTACGTCGTACCAGCAGACAAGTTGCGCCCCGAACGCTCAAGTCTCCGGCAGATATGTACCGCGACTTCACCGAAGATGAGATCAATGATTTTTGGAATAATCAGCCCGGAGCCGATTATTACCAAAAGTTACAACGCCACAGCGGTAATACGGGTTGGGAACTGCTTTCTACCATTTGTAGCGCTCGTGGCTTTGATGCGCGGCCTGATGTAGTTGATGACGCCACGTTCTTCGCCAAGGCCGCTCAGTCTAAGTACCATATGTTCCGGGGCGTTGAACGTAACGGCACGGATAAAAACTACTACGCCGACGACTTCAAGTACAACGACGCTTGTTACTACGGGACTGTTGGCGTGTATGCTGAAGGAATCTATTTTCATGTTAACGATTCATCGAACGCTGACCGAACCCCGTCCGGGTATCAGAAGACTTCGGCTTATCACAACGCTCGCGGTTACGCGGGTAGTGGTGCCATTATCGAGGCAGTTCTCGACGACAGCGCCAAGGTCATAACCGTTAATGACGCTCGTGAAGAGGTCAAGCAACTGTCTGCCGGTAATTCACCTGCTTTCCAAAAGGCAAAAAAAGAACTCGACGACGCCAAGGCCGAATACCAGCGCGTAACCGACGAACTCAACAACCTTACCGACACTACCGAAAAGAAGGTAAAGTCCAATATGCACTGGGACGACGCTTCGTACGTCGATATCCCGTTACAAATCGACCAGATTATCGACTGGGGTGCCATCGACGATGACGGCAACCCGGCATACATGAAGTTTGACGACTTCATGGATAATCACCTAAAAGGCTGGATCAAGGCTAACGGCGGTACTATTACGGCCAAGGGTGGAGGCACCGACGACTACGTCATCAAGATGCCTAACACCAACGAACGGTTCGTCTTTTCGCGCTTTCGGTACGAGAACGACGCTATCAAACGTAAGAACGCATTTGCGCGTCCGTACAACTATCCCGTTCGCCAGCTGAAGGAATGGATCATGCGCGAGCACTTCGGTAAAATTGAAGATGCCGTAAAGAGTGCCATCAACAACTTGGATGACGAAGTGAAACGTTTGCAGGGCGAACAGCGCAAGGCGTATGTCGATTACAAAGACAAGGACAACGCCATGAGCAAGTTGAGCGTAAACGCCGTTGGTGATCCTGATAAGGACATCTATGCTGCCATCTACAAGAACGTTCATAAGGACGGCGAAAAAGAAGCACTGGGCGTATACGCTGCTTTGAAGGGATATGACGCCCTTATTCAGCCTAACGGAAACGGTTCCGGTAACTCGTTCATGATCGTGTTGAATCGCTCTAAAATCATTACTCGTAAATAGTATGAAAAAGGAACCCCAGTACGGAATAGCGCGCCTGCGGACGACTTCGGTCGTTGGCGGTATGGCTTCACCGTACATCAATCGTAAACAACCTTCGGCGTTGATACCCTTCAAGGGTGATCTCCCGATGCTGAACGACATCGACACTATTACGTTCCGCGAAGCTATCTGTGAGACGCTGTCACTCGACGAACTCTCACCAGAGTTTCAGCGCGTGGCCACCGAGGGTTATCGTATTGCCGTCATGGAGGAAGGATTTACCGCGTATCTTCGCGAGCGAGCCATAACGCCTGACGACTTTGTAAAATTAAGCAACTCCGAGAAATCGGACTATTTGCTGGATTGGATGAATTTGAACTCATTAGGTTTGGAATCGCTTAAAATCACAATCCGCAATGGCAAAAGTTACGTACAATAATCCCGCGGCGTTCGCCATCAACGACACCGTGAAAGACCTCATCAGTAAGGTGGCTGATGACACCGCCAACCCCGAAGTCGTCATCACCTCAACGCTCCGTACCCCTGAAGTGCAGGCCAAGGCTATGGCCGACAACCTGTATGCTGGTAAACGTATCCGCTACCGTGCGCCGGGTGCAGCCGTTACCAAGGTCTTTGACGATAACTGCAAAAAGCAGGCCCGTTCTGAGGTTGAGAAACTGATGGTGGCTGAAATCGAACGCCAAGCCTCCATGGGGCAGCGCGTATCGCTTCACTGTACGACGGAAGCGTTGTACCGCCAGTGTAACATCATCGACCTTTCGATCTCGCGGATGAAGAACCCGCGCGACTTTACCAACGCTTTGGCTAAAGAGGAGAAGTGCCGCAAGATCATCACGCCGCTTGGCGACGTTAAGTACGAAAGCCCCAAGGTGTCTGTCGACGGCAATGAAGCCGCGCTCCACGTCGAGATTTTGGCGTAACAAGTATAATGTTGTAAACTTATAAAATCTAAGAATATGCCGAGTTTTGTAAATATGGCGTCGCTTACCAAGTTGGCGTCGCTTACCGGAAACGAAGAGTTTCAGGTGTCTGCCACCCAGAAGGTGACCGCCACCCAAATCGCCAATAAGGTACAGTTGAATCAAGTATTGATGGGCGGCTTCGAAGCTATTCCTATCAATGGCGTTGAGCAGATCAAAGATACCAACTCGCTTATTGGAGCGTTGAAGATTCTTTACAGTCTTTCAGGAAATGGTCGCGTAAAGGTTGTGGGTGATGCAAATACTCTCTTTGGCTTTTGCTCGATTAGAAGTAGCAATAATACTTTGTGCGATGGTATATTGTTTGACTGTAATTTAGCGATTATCTACGTTAGAAGCGGTTTCGCTCCGAGTACAACACCGTCAAACCTAACCGACTCTCAGTGGATCGCTGAGATTAAGAAGGGTAAGCAGATTCCTATGGAAAGCGGTTCCGGCGTTGCCGATCCGATTCAGATTAACAACTTCGCCGAGGTCACTGCTATCGACAACTGGCCGACGCCTAAAGACGGTCTGATTATTCCGTTTGTTACGGATTCAGGCGTTCTGAATAAACCAGGACACGAATCTGATTACGTGGGTATCATCATCTGCGAAGTAGACACTCAACAGACAGGCCGCGCCGAAGTAATTGCTTACGGTAGCGGAACTGGTTCGTGCTATATAGGGTTGCTGGACTGGGCTTCAATCAGTATCGAGTGGATGGTGAACAAATTGTCGGTCTCCAGCAAAAAACTCAGCGCGTTTACCGGTACTGCAATCGGAAACTACGTTCAGAGCATGGGAGACTCTGGCGATTTATTTCCGTTTACCACCGTAAACGCCAAAAAGACTGCCGCTAACCAATTCCCGGCTAACGGTGCGTGGAGTGGATTCGTTACTATCGGCGACGGTGGTGGTGTAAACATTATTGCTTTCAAAAGCACCACTGATCCGAATGCCGAGGTTTATGTCGGTCGTTGTAGTGGCGGCACTACCCAATGGACCCTCGTCGGTGGTGGTAGTGGTGGTGGTGGACTGGACGTGATTAATGTTCCTATGGGCGGTGATATAGGCTCCATCATTGCTGGTGCAAACTGGAAACAAACGGGAATGGTGGAGGGAGAGATGAAAGCCGTTTTTGTCTTGCACCCTGCAAGTGTTGTTGGAGACTATTTTCCGAATCTTAAAAACGCTCAGACACTCGCAGGATTTGCTCAATGTGTCTATGACGGTTCAGACTATCAGTATTTCATAACCACCCTATTCCCGTATACAGACACATTACGCAATCTCTCAAAAGAGTATGGGCGAATTCTTTCAGAAACTAACGGGGATGTTATCGACTATGAAGAATATCCGTATTGTGGAGAGGCCCCTATTCCCGGTTATTCTACTTTAGTGAACGTATGGCGTGGTCCTTTAGTGACAGGTAGTACCGGGGTTATAAATTTTAACGCTGAGATACCTACATCTTCAAAGGTATTGGTTGTCGCAAAACTGCGTAGCTCAACTGCTATAACAGCCAATGTCGTAGCGAATATCCCTATAACTTTTGTTGATGTAAATTCGACAGGCCAAGGAATTATACTCGACTACACAAACCTACTCATAGGTAAAAACGGTGTTCCCGGTTCCATAAGGCTCATTTGTTCGTCTGTTATTACTGGAGCTACGGGTGTACAAGGTATGAAGCTCGCGTTACAAGTGAGCAACGTATCAAATGTGTCTAATATTCTCGAAATAGCGATGTATAGCAATAGATAGATTAACAGTGGTGCATCTTCGGGTGGAATAGCTCCCGGTACAGTGATATTCAACGACGAATTTTCGTTTGATGGCTACACCAGCGCAAATCCCGGTCAGTTGTCTCTCTTTGATACAAATTTGGTAGTAGACAGGCAACATGCGATATACAAAATAGACGCCAAAAATCTCGTTAATGGCAAAATCAGTACAATAGATATGTACGCTACTGGAGTTCTGTTGTCTGATATGTATTTAACGATTGACCAAATTATCTATGTTGCGCAGGTATAGAATAAATCCCCCTCTTAATAGGAGGGGGATTTTCTTAGATATTGGCATACACACCTTTAATCCGTAAGATATCCGCTGGATTACCCAAATTGTTCGATATTACAACTACCTGTAATCCCTGAATCCCTTTCGCTCCTGTCACAACAGAAGCAACATTCAAACGGATTTGCCCGATATTAGTTCCGGACGCAATACTTCGGGTGTTCAAATCCATAAGTGTTGCTGCTTGTACGGGATTAAAGAACGTTACAGGAATAGCCACTGATCGAATGTCACCGTTGGGACCAGCTGATGACCTGAGTTCAGCGTCGATGAACACTGCCGTGCTGGCGATGACCTCATAGTTGAAATTTACAGTAATAAGACTCCCTGTTGATAATGCCAAGTCATATTGATTGGCTATTTTGGTAAATCCGGGGATAGGGGACGCAAAAGTACCAATGGGGGTCAACATGGTCTCCATTACGTCACCGCTATTATTCATCAGTATTTCTCCCCTGTAAGCGATCCGGCCTGATGTTTCCCATATTGTGAAGGTTAGTCCAATGTGTTGATAATCTCCGCCATCATACACACGCTGGGCATATCCAACAATAGTAGATTCAGCCTGCGGAAAAGAAGCGTTTTTGATCTGAGGTAATTGATCGTATATATCGGATGACGGCTCTATGAATACAGGCACTATTTCGCCATCCTTATCCCACGAGTGATTTTCAACAATCATCGTGATGGATTCATCCGACCCGATGTATATAGGGTCAACTGCCCCACCTCCGCCAACAGCGGTCCACTGGGTGGGGACGTGTTTTGCCCCACGTCAACACGATTCGCCATTACAAGTATAACGCTGATAACAGTACACTATCGTAAAACATGTTTAAGGACGATAAATTCAATTTCTGGTGCCCTATCGGGCGCATCGAGAAGGCCACCGACGAAGCGGGTGAACCCGTTATGCGTATCGGCGGTATTGCCTCTACCATGGATAAGGACGCCGATGGCGAATACCTCGATCCCACGGGGTTTGACATCGAGCCGCTGAAGAACTCCGGAATGGTTAACTGGCACCACCAAGCCAAGAACTCCCCAGCCGCTATTATCGGTGAGCCGTCGAAGGTCGAGTTGCGTCCTGAAGGTCTTTGGATCGAGAGCGACCTGTACGCTTCGTCGCCTATGGCTAATGAGGTCTACGAACTGGCCAAAACTCTCGAAGAAGACAGCAAGACGCGCCGCTTGGGGTATTCCATCGAAGGAAAGGTTGTAAAGCGTGCTTCTAACGACAAGAAGTCGCCCCTCTACAACAAGATCGTTAAGGCCGTTATCACTGGCGTGGCCGTAACCCACATGCCCAAGAATCCTCATACGTTCGTCAACATCATAAAAGGCCAAATCGACGCCGACGGCATTGAGGTCGATTTGGAGGAAGAGGACGACAACGCCGAACAGCGCGGTGGTGATACCGAGAAGAAGGCTCTTACTACGTCCAGTGGCGCAGCGTTGATGCCTGAGTCGGTCGACGGCCAACCGAAGAAAACGTTCTCGAAATCTTCCGTCATGGAATGTATCTTCCGCGACATTCCAAATATTACAATACCGAACGCCCAAGAAGTGTACACTTTAATCAAAAACATATCGGTTATGAACAAACGCAAATCCATCACTTCCGAGGACATCGAGAAGGCATACGACGCTCTGGGGCTGAATCCCGAGGGTAAGGTTGCCGCCGATGCCGAAGACGTGCAAAAGGGTGACGACGCCGACGGCCAGATGGGTAAGGAAGACGAAACCCACGACGACGAGCCGCGTCATAACGCCGCCAACATGAAAAATGCTAAGGCCGGCAAGAAGGAGGAATCCGAAGAGGAGACCGAAGACGACGACGAGGGCTTCGAGCAGTGCGACAAGAACGAAGCCAAGATGAAGAAGGCCGCCGACAACGACCTAATGAAGGCTATTCAGGGCATTGGTAACGACTTCAAGTCGTACATCAAAGCTACCGCCGTACTGGTGAACGATCTCCGCCAGAAACGCGCTGAGGACGCTAAACGCATCGCCGAACTCGAAGACGTCATCAAAGGCCAGACCGAGGTCATCGAAGGCTTCTCTACCAAACTGGAACGCTACGGCAGCGAGGTTCCGCGCCCCAAGTCGCTGCGTTCGGCTACGGTGGTTGACCGCGCTTTCGCCAAGGGTGACACCAAAGGCGACATCGAGAAGGCCGACGGCATTACCCGTATCTCCATGACGGAGCATCCCAAGGCCGTTGCTTCGCTGCTCGATCAGGCGTCGTTCGCCAAGGGCTACGACAAGGAGTACGGTGACGCGCTTTTGGCGTTTGAGGCCAGGCCGGAAGACGGCGTTCCTTCGAACATCATCGCTCGTCTGAAGGCGGAAACCGGATACGAGATCGTGAAGTAGAAACACCCAAACTATTCCATAACATAATCAATTCCAAATCATGGACAGACTTTCTATCAATCTCGCCGACTATGGCATCCAAGCGCGTGGTGCCCAGTACGGCTCGTCCAGTCAGGAAGAGGTCGCTGCGCTGAACAAAGCCCTCGAAGCCACCGACATCACGGGTCGTCAGACGACGAACCTTACCGATGCCTCCGGTGCGCCGCTGAAGGTGGAGTCGCTGGAGCGTACTCTGAAGCACCTGACGTTCCGTGAGAGCGACATCGTTCTCTGGAAGAACCTGCCGAAAAAGGCCGCCTACAACACCGTTGAGGAGTACAACCAGTTGGCATCGTACGGTGCTGACCGCGGTGGCTTCACCAACGAAGGCGAACTCCCCGACGAGGAAGACTCGATCTACATCCGTCGGGCTCAGCTGGTGAAATACCTCGGCGTCACCAAGTCGGTTACGCACCAGATGACCCTCGTCAACACGATGGTGGGCAACATCATGGAGCGCACCATCAAAGACGGTACGCTGTGGATTC
>ULUA01010819.1_pt1 | contig 11650 bp, 15 predicted proteins | sample 1958081 | NCBI WGS metagenome assembly ULUA01 (sample SAMEA4835748, study PRJEB28245) | human gut metagenome | biome: gut microbiome; material: fecal sample | place: Denmark | collected 2008
TTCATTTTTAGAGTCCTCATTTCTGATTATTTTTGTCATCAAAAAATTTATTTTTTAGGAGGACTTTATATGAGGCTTGTAGATATGTTTGAGGCAGTTAAGGGGAATGCAGAGGAGAAACTTGCAGGACAGATTTCTCTGACAGAAAACTGGTTGGTAGCAAAGGGCTATACTTCTTTGAAAAGAGAAAGTAGAGGAACAAGCAATACTTTTTATTTCAAGGAAGGTGAGCCTGTAGTGTTTGTCAGTTATTACTCTAAAAATAAAGAAAGTGATAACATTGGCTTCACTACAATGGATAAGGACTTTTTTGATGCTGAATTTAGGTACACTGATGGTAAAGTGGCTTTTTCATCAAGAGAGAATGGAATGAAGGTCATTGTAAGCAGAGCCAAGACAAACAAGATTCTTTGCAGATTAATGCTTGGAATTAATAGTAGGAATGTTTGTGTTGATCACAAATATCACTGCATATGGCTGAATGATAGCTTTTGCATCAGACCCTGCACATATTCGCAGAATAATCGTAATCGCAAATGTTCTAAGCAATGTGTAGGAGATGAGTTTGACTATGATCCAGCCTGTGATTTCTCAGAGAAATGGTGGCTTGTTCTATGCGTTACCATGTTTCACGAGCTTACATGGGAGCAGGCAAAGGCATACAATATGGGAGGTGACTTGTAATATGATGAGGTCATATTTATATGATAAGACAGTATGGCATGACATGGGCAGTTTGTGGTCTATGTTCAAAGACATTGCCAGTGCTGATAGTAGAGGGTGCAGTTGCACCCTCGAAGTCGTTGAGGCGGTACTGTCAGGAAAATTGAAAATAGAACACTACGATTCAGATGGAAATGTAGTGTTTGACCTCCGCAAGTATGAGCATAAGGTAGAAAAGCTCAGAAAGCTGGAGCTGGCTAGACGTCATAAGAATGAAAAGCCTTTGCTTGATGATTATGATGATTTGGCTGAAGGAGGGGTAGTAGCAGATGCTGTTCCTGCATTGCAAACAGAAGATATTGCAAAAAATATCATTGACAATGCAGAGCTTCAGTGGGCATTGAAATCATTAGATGAGAAACTATTGGATTTCATTGTTATTGACAAAGTGAATATCAAGGTTGCCTTGTTACAAGCAAACAAAGGTATTCCTGAGTCGATAGAGCTTGTAAAAGATATTTTGAAAAAATATCCTTATATGGGAGAAATCATTCACATTATTCTTAGCTGTGGCAAGCCTTTGGAAGAAGTGCTGGAGGTGGACTGATGAACAGAGAATTGTATAACTTATCAGATGAGAATACAAAGTTATTACTTCTGATTTATGAAATGGCAAAATCAGGAGCAATCACATTGGACTCATCCAAAATAGAACATGCTCAGATAATGTATGATTACATAGAGTATGTGAGGCGGATGAAAGGGAAAAAAGATAAAAGACAGCTTAATCAGTTGATTCTATTACAGTTGATTAAGCATTCAAAGTAATAACTGAGGACTTGTCAAAATATGATGAGTCCTTTTCTTTTGCCCATACGCAGCATATAAAACTTCAAGATTATTATCTGCTGATGAATATTTCTTGTATGTATCCAGCATAGAGAGCATTTTCAAAACCTCAACTGTTGATTGTCTGTGGTTTTTGTATGTAGTTGTAGTAATCAGGTACTTTTCAGATGAAATAAAATATGCGATTGTCTTTGTATTTTTCAATAGTATTTCCATTAAGTTCTTATTTCCAAAAGCTCATGGGGTAAGAGCATATCGCCAGTTGTTTTTCTGGCAATTTAGTTGAACTGATGTCTATATAAGCTCATGTGATAAAGTGGCAGTTCTTGCAACTTTTCAAGAATAATTTCAAGACAATCTTTACAGAAATTAAGGCAAGAGCTAACATACCACACAACCCTGAATTGTCGGGACTTTTTCTGAAAGGAGGACTTGAAAAATGTTGTTAAACACTATTGCTGAAAAGCACCCTAATTCTTTTGTGCTGTTGCTCCCTAAAACTAGAGATGAGCAAAATCATGTGAGGGACTGGCAGGTCTTAAACACATCAAGGCATTATGATGAAATCCTAAAAGTAGCAAAATATTATCGTGCCGAAGGTATGAATGATGCAGTCATATGCAGCACATGTGATGAGCTTGTTGTTCCACCAAATGAAAGTGCAAAGTTTGTTAGAGTGTATTATTCAATGCTTACGATTGCCAAGGTGGTTCTTCATATTCCACTGGGAGGTGGTGAGTAGTGGCACTAATCGACAGAGCAAGGAATGTCTATTTTGATAGGGCGAGAGAGCGTTGGAAACAGAAAGGTTTTGATGCTGACATAACAGATATTCTTGAAGATTATCGTGCAGAAACCAATAAAAAGATTAAAAGAGACAAGGTCAATGTTCTATCTACATTTTTGATCAGTCTGTATGATTATGACCATGATTCCCTGCAGTTAGATATTACAAAGCTTATAGTTCTTAGTCCTAGTAGCGAGTTCCCAGCTAAGGATAAAAGAAAGTTATTACAAATACTTTGGTCTACTATTCAAATGCTATATGCCGATGATTGGTCTGAAGTATTGAATGAAGTCAATCGACTGGGTGAGTGGGCGAGGGCAAATCCAGAGGAATTCCCTGTAAAATAGCCAATCTTGGGGTATCCTATAAATTTTTCTATGGAAAAATTTCAAAAATAACTTGCAATTCACTTCAAACAGAGTGATAGATAACACACGAAAAAAATTAAACTTACGAAATGGAGGATTTATTATGGTTAAGGTTTTAGTTAATGGAGGCTTATTTGAAATAAGCAAGGTTGAAGAGATTGTTGAAAAGAGAGTGCCTTTCAATGGAACAAATATAAGATTGGTGCAGATTGCCAAGGACGGTAAGCAAGCTGTAAGTGGATTACACTTTCAGGTAAAAAATACTGAGTGCAACGTCTTTGCCATTGGTGAGTTCACGATTGGAAATTTGTCAACAGCTAAGGTCAAGGAAATCATGAAGCAGTTATTATCTGATGGTTATTATGATTTCTCTGATTGTGATTTCCAGCCGATGATGTTTGTGGAAAAGTATAAGTTTGATGAAGGTAAGAGCAAGCCTTATTTTTGTCAAGGCTCACTCATCCAGTTTTATGCACCAAACGATGTTTTCAACTGTCCTTTAAATATTAATAGAGCAGAAGTTCAGGCTGAGTTTGGAGATGAAAAAGATGATTTATCTGATATGTCAGATGAGGAACTTCGACAGGCTATCTATGAACTGGAGGATACTACTATGCTTCGCTTAGGTCAGATGAGCCGAGAGGAGCTGGAAAAAGAATACGATGGAATTGAGGTGGATATGGATGAATAAATCGACACTTCCAGTTGGAATTAAAACATTAATAGGCTGGAAAAATAAGGGTACATTGACTTTTGATAATCCCATACAGCGTAGTGGTTCTCAGTGGACTCTCTTACAGAAAAGTTTACTAATTCATTCTATCCTTATGGGGTATCCTGTTCCAAACTGTTATTTCCTTAAGAGCAAAAATGAGAATGGAGATACTGTGTACGATTGCCTAGATGCGAAGCAGAGACTGACAAGTATTTTCGATTTTGCAGAAGGAAAATATGAGCTTCATTCTGCTACACCAGCTTGTACATTTGATGGCTGTGATTATGATCTTGCAAACCTTTCTTTTGATGAGCTGGCAGATGACTTGAAAGATGAAATTTTAGGATGCAGATTGAGTATCTTTTGTCTTGAGGAATGCACAGATGAGGAAGTGGAGGAGATATTTGCAAGGCTCAACAATTCTACACCATTAAGTCCGATACAGAAGTGTAGAAGTGTTATGTCAACAGAGCTTGCTCGTTGGACAAAAGAAATCTGTAAGATGGATTTCTTTCAACACAGCATTGGCTTAACGGTTGCACAACTTCGGAGAGAAGCAGATTTGGAGGTTTTGCTACAGAGTATGCTCCTGCTTGACTCAAGGCATGAAGGTTATGATGAATGGAAGGGCATTTCTACAGCGGAGGTTACGAAGTATTGCAAATACATTCGTGGAAAATATAATGATGATAAAAAACTTATGATTATGGAAATATTTGAATATCTTGGCAAGGCATTCAAAGAGCAGCATAAGTTCCTTAAAAAATCAAATATTCCGATGGTGGTTGTCCTTAGCAAGTTGGCTTTGGAAAATAATATTGAGCCAGAAAATTTCAAAGTATTCATTGATTCGTTCAGTAATTCTGTATGTGTTGATTATGAGACAAATACAGGTTCTGGAAATGTTAAGCGTGTTAAGACAGAGGGCAGATTAGTAGCAATTGCCACAGCTTTTGCAGACTATTTTGACTTGAATGATGTAAAAATCTTAAGTGTAAAAAAAGATGCCGATTCTGATGAAATAGAGAAATGTGATGATGAAAACTTTGAGGACGCTGTCGACACTAGCAGTTCTGATGAAGACTCGCCAGCTATGGGGAGTTTTATAAATGAGCCTACGGAAGAAGCTGTGGATACTGAAGATATGGACACAGAAGGCGATGATGCTGAGGAGGTTGCAGATGAAGCAGGAGAAAATTCAGGCATATCTGTTGAGAGTGAATAAGCTGTCGGGTGTAGTTTATAAAGGTTATCTTGCTGAAGTTGATAACACTTTGGAGGCTGAGCAAGGGTATGTAAATTATGATGAGCCACATGGATTGATTACAGTCTTGAGCATTACTGATGAGATTGATGTCATTGCTAATGATGAGGGCAAACTAAAAAACTATCCTATTAATCGTTTTGTTGTTGATGATATGGGTGGAGTATATGATATGCTTGTTGGTAATCTAATGTGTGTAAGGCATAATAGTGAAGGCGAATTCACATCGATAAGGGAGGAAGATATTCCAGTCATAGAAAAGCACTTAGTTGCAATTATGCCTGACAATCTTACAGAATATAAGGAGGCTGAATAGTATGTCGCATCCAATAGATAAAAAAGCAGTTTATACGGCTCGCTATCCTAAAGGTACAATCATTGAACTTGTAGAACCTTTGGAAGATCCATATGCTCCAAAACCTATAGGTAGCAGATTCAAGGTGGACTGCGTGGATGATGCTCTCCAGCTTCAAGGGGTATGGTTGCCACCGCAGTCTGGCAGTATAGCAGTTATCATAGAAAAGGATAAGTTTAAGATAGTGTCATAAAAATAAGCGACTGTTATATCCATTGATTTTGGAAACAGTCGCTTATTGCTTGAAGAATTCATTGTAATCACACTTGAAAATTTTAGTAAGTGCAATCAACATATCTACAGTTGGATTATTATATCCATTCTCCACTTTACTGAATATGCCTGTTGTGACATTGACATTTTTACATTGTAGCTTGGCAATAACTTCAGTAGCTTTCATATTACGCTCTTTGCGTAGTCTTTTTATGTTAGTTCCGATTAGTGGATTCAAGTGTTGATTTACTCGTTCAGCCATTTTGATTCACCTCATTGATGAAATATTATCCAAAATGGAAGAAAATAGTGTCCAAAATAGAAGTTTTATGGTATAATTTCAAAGAAGTTTTCATTATAACAAAAATATAAAGGAAGAGGATAGTTAAATGAAAAAGAGAATTTTGTGTGCAATCGTGTCAGCAATCATGGCTGTAGGAATGATGACAGGTTGTGGTTCAACGAGTGATGATACATCATCGAAATCTTCAGGAGTAACAAAAAAAGTGAAAGTGGAGGATTCAGTTTTAACAAAGCTAACTCCAGGAAAAAGTACTAAGGAAGATGTTGAAGAATTTTTAGATGATAATAATTTTACATATGGTGAAGGAAGTAATCTTATAAACGTGAGTAATACAGGATTATTCTTGGGATATGAATATTGTCCAGAGACGATTTATTTTTCTACAGAAGAAAATTCTGAAAGAACCTTATTTCATCATATGATTTTAAAAGTACGGTTCAAAAATGTCGAGGATTATACTAAAGGTGCTGATGATATTGCTGATTATTTAAGTGCATTATCAACAGGAGTAACAGCGAAAAAAAAGGCAAACGGTCATAAATTTAATATGTATTTGATGGATGATGAAGATGATTTTATGATATGTTCACAGAGTAATTCAAAAACATATGAAGATGGTATTGGTGATTATTACGATACTGGAATAGAAATAGTCTATGGTATAGATCGAGGATCATATTTCTTTGGTCGTGATATTGAGTGGAAAGATTCTAATGGAAATAAGTACATTCCAAAAGTTTATAAATGAATTGAAAATGCTGACACTACAGAGTCTGTATATTCAACCGAGAGTGCTTATTAAGAGAATTTAGAAGAAATTTTGCATATTCACTGAGAGTAATTAATACCTGCTTCAGGCAGTATTGTAATTATTGTGGAACAGGACAGTTTCAAAATTGTTTCATAAAATCAATGTTATTTTGTTATTGAATATTTAAAGACCAGTAAGTTCAATCGGATTTGCTGGTCTTTTCTTATGTCTGCATATCTAACAGTATCAGGGGTACTTTTTATCGGTTTCTGGCTCGCATTTCCGCCCCATACAGCCCTTTAAATCGTGTTGCCTTGTAACTGTGCCACCTGCTATTAAAAGTGGCACAAATCGGCTCTAGCAAAGTTCCGACAATTTTTTGACTTTTTACGACCTTGTGAAAATCACTATTTCTGCGGTATTTCTCCCATATATTTGTTGAGGTGTTCCAGCTACAATTATATTCATCTGAAAACTGTCAGTTAAAATATGTTGAGTGAATATTTCTTGTGCATTCTGTGTCTTATATGCTTTTTCATCCGTAAAATCGGCGGAGAGCCAGTCTAAATGTGGTAGGCTGTGCTTTTTTTTGCAGTCAGCATATGGTGGCAGTTCTCATTTTCTATATCATATACTTCATCTATTGGTACAGTCATTTTGCTGGAGTTTTTCTTGTGAAAATTGAATATTTTATTCCGGCATGGAGTTCATTTACATATTCGTTAGTTTGATTTCAGTACTTAGTATTAAATATTTTAGTGAGTTGTAATGTTTACAAGTATTTTAATTTCATGGTGGTAGATTAAGTTCAGAGTTCATTCACTAGTAGTAAAATGTATATATTATTAGTGATTACGGAATTTAAGTATCACTCCACCTGCAGGGAAAATTCCTATCTATCCCTAGAAGGCAGGGCAGTTATACTAGCAGTTCCGTATAGCACCTGTAGATGCCCATTTTATCAGCCTTGACAGTTCGTAGCGAGGCACAAACACCCAGCAGTACTGGCTATTGCTTGGGTGCTTTTTATTGCCCATACAGGCTATTTTGTTGTGTACTGGCTACTACTTCCAGTGCTGTAAAATATCGCCATTTAGGGCTGATATGGTGCGTTACAGGGGTACTTTTTCAGGAAATTGCATAGCTGGTTCGTCTGTACTCTATAGATACGACCATATAATAAGTTTATACGACCTCAAGCTCCAAGCTGTGTTATAATATAGAAAACACAGTAAGGAGCTTTTTATATAATGTATGGTAGCAAAGAGATAAAGATTGCTCTCAGGAAGTATATTGCATCCACAGGCAACAAGACGATTGACGAGCAAAGTGTTATAGATATATTGGATGAAGGTGCCGATAGGGATTTTTATGCATCCAGCAAGGTAATAAAGGAAATCAGGCAGCAATACGGGGTAGGTCAATCCATTCCAGAATGGCTTAGAATGCTGACTTTCAGACTCATCTATGATTATTTGTCCATAGAATATGAAAAAAAGATGGAATATGATTCTAAGGAAGAGAACAGGAAGAAGAGAAAGTTCTACAAAATGCCAACACAAATATCTTTGCTGGAGGCTTTGGGATTAAATAAGAAAGTTTTTGATAGGACTTCATCATGGAATATGTACTCCCCAGAGATGAAGTTAAGGCAAAGTAAGTATAAAGCTTTGAGCATCCCTTTTACCTATGCAGAGACAGAAACAAAACCTATATATGTAGCTATGTTACATCATATTATTTCAGAGTCAAGGATTATTACAGATACCTTTGTAGATGTCTTTGGTAAAATGGGATATGTGCCAGCTTTTTGTGCTGAAGGTTATGCAAAAAAAGTGATGTTTACACCAAATGCTGATTTATTTAAAAAATATTATAAAGGTATAACAGATAATCCAATAAAAACATATGATTTAATTCAAAGGTATGGAGATATTGCAAAAGAAATCTTGGGAAGTCTTGATGGTCTACGGGGTAGGGCTAAGCTGGAAGAATTTGAGAGGAGATTTTATGATTATAAAGCAGTACGTGTATTATGTGGTATAAAGGAGCCTGAAACAAAGAAGAATGATGATTGTAGTATAAAGGCACCTAAAAAAGAGGATGATGATTGTGACAAAAAGATGTCTGAAAAAGAGAAGGCTGATTATGAATATGCAGCATTAAAGTTTTGTGATATGTGTTTTAATATGCCATACTGGAAACAAGGTAGCATAATAGATGGAGAATATGTTCAAAGGTTTGATTCCCAGAAAGCTATCAATAAAGTATTTGAAATTACATTAGACGATTTCCTTGCATATGCTAATGCTTTAAAGAAAGTTGATTGTAGAAATGCAGATGATTTTGAGGTAGTGCAACATTTCCTATATAATTATGATAACTTGGATGATATTGACATCTCTGAGCAGGAATTTGAAAAAATATTTAAAAAGCTTAACTTAGACAAGAAGTCATTATTATATGTAGATATACCAAAATACAAAGAATATGACAGGTATGATTTAGATAATTACTCTGATGATGAGACAGCTTTGAAAATAGAAGAAAACATTATGAGCTTCCTGTTTAGATATGAGGGCGATTGGATAATGACTCTTAAAGAATATTCACTTGGTGATAAGAAAGCTCATAATCACTATAATGATATAATTAGGATTTTGAGGACTTTTCATAGAAAACTGTACATATATAAGTGCAGCATAGAAGATCCTAATATAAGCACTGGCACAAGTTTTGTTATAACTATAAATTTTGACATGCTACTGGCTGAGGACTTTGAGGACAAGTATCATATAAAAGTTTATAATGCTGATAAAGGCGACAATAATGCTCAGAAAAAAGATAAAACTAAATACAGGTTAAGCAAACAGATCATATAATAATTCCAACTAAGGTAGAGACATGGACAACTCCGTGTCTCTTTTTTTGCGTTTTTACGCAAAGCACACCCTCAAATTGCAAAATATAAGTGGGGTAGAGCTAGAAAGCCCATTAAATAAGGACTTTACAAAAAAAATAAAGTTGTTTTTATGAAAGTGACCGTTGCTCCTTTATTAGATATGATGAATATATAATCAATAATGGTTATTGATTAAAAAATAAAATTTTATCTTATAGGAGGTCATTATTATGGCAGAGAAAATTATGAAGAAGGTAACAGTGAAGGATTATTTAAATGAGGTTAAAGCAGGGGGGGTTTCTACAGATGTTGCGATACAGCGTGGAAATAACCAATGGAAGGATTTGCAGAAGGGGGAATTTATCAGCTCCTTAATGAAGGGATTTCCTATTCAAGAAATATGTACTGCAGTATATAAGGGCGAGACACTGCTTATAGATGGATTGCAGAGAACAACAGCTTTTTTGGGCTTTTATAACAATGAACTTGCTATTGAAGGTTCACATAGTGAGCTGGATGGTAAGAAGTATGATGAATTGAGCGAAGAGGATAGAAATAAATTTGATAATTATGAAATGAATATTGAGGAGCTAAGAAATGTTACGAAAGAGGAGCTGTCAGAGGTGTTTATTTGCTTAAATAGTGGCAAGCCAGTAGGTACAGTACAGAAGTTAAAGGGGTATGCTGGCTATGAGAATGCCAATTTTATCAACAAAATGTGCAAGAGTGATTTATTGACAAAGCAGGCAGATTTTACAGATATGCAGAAGAGGAACAGTGCAGATATTGAGTGTATTGTTCAGGGTATGATTTTGGTTGATGCTTATTTTAATGAAGTTAGTGAGGAACCATATAACTGGAAGAATATCTCAAGAAAAGAGCAGGAAAGTTATTGTGAGAATGTCCTGTCGAATAGAACAGCAGAAGAACTGAAAAAGTATGAGGATATTATTGCTTATGCTAGCAGCATAGGGGGCAATAAGATTTACAAGAAAACTATGATACCAGCAATCATTTTCTTGGCAAAGGTTGCAATGGTGTCAGAAGTAACCGTTGAGGAATTTGATAAGTATGTTACAAAGATGGTGAAGGATAAGCCAGCAGCATACGAAACTAACATGGGTTCAGGTAATGTGTCAAAGAAATCAACAGTTGGAAGAATTAAGGCTTTATTCGATGATTTCAAAAAGGAGTATCCAAAGAAAGTTACAATGGAGCTTGATTTTGATACCAGCAACAAGAAGAAAGTTGATAAGTCAAAGACTAAAGATAGTAAGAAGAAAGCTACTAAGTCAAAGCCTGTAGTTGACAAGGAGGTTACTGAAACTACAGAGGTATCTGCTAACCCTGAAGCTACAAAGGATACTGCTGAAGTAGCAAGCACAGATGTTTCCAGTGATAATGGGGTATCCTCAGAAGCAACTGCTGATGCTTCATCTGACACATCTGTAGCAACAAATGAAGATAGTGCATCTGATTCGTCAGAAGCAGATGCAGTTCCTGCAAAGGATGTTTCAGATGGAATAGAAGTTGTTGCGTAAAATAAATATTAATAAGTCAGTCGGTAACATTTTATATGTACCGGCAGACAGAAAAAATAATACATAGATAGGAGAAATTTATTATGAGAGAAGAGATTACAATGATAAGTAGTGATGAAAACAGAAAGGTAATTATAAGTAAGTATACATATGATGGTTGCTCTATCAAGATGTATTCCAATGGCTTTTGCCAGATGGAATTACTTACATATGAAGACTTATTTCAATTGAGTAAGAAGCAGTTACGCATTCGCCATTGTATACAATTAGTTAATAGATTTTTGGAAGATGGTATAGAAGATTTGAGTTTTGATGATATAGATGAACTGCTAAAGGCAAACAGGGAATATATGAATTGTTTTATTGAAATGCTCTTTGAAAATACATTAGAGATTGCAAAAGGCTTCGGTGGTATAGAATTTAGCACTGCATCGATTGATGTGTTGGGAAAGGCTTTAATCAATACATCACACAAATATGAGAAAGTACCATATAAGGAACTGGCAAAGTTAAGTACCGCAGAAGCGTTTTATAAGTTTTCAGGCTGGGATATGTATGACTTTGTAAATAGTTCTTTGAGTTATAGGAGAAAGAATGAAGAAGCAGAAAGTGCATTTGATTATGCAATGGACTATGTTGAGGTGGATGGCATATCGCTTTATATGTATCACGATGTATTGAATATACTGAAGAGTAATGAGTACCTTAGAAAAGTGGATTTCTTTAGCTCTGGTAAGGTATTAAAGCTGGATAATATTCAAGTAAATATGAAATTAGAGCTGGCAAGTACGAAGTCATTAGAAAAAAAGGTAGTGCTTACTTATATTCATGAGGATTGTACACCTGAGTTTTTGGTGCTGTAACTGCACTTATTTTGAAAGTTCTTGCTGTGGTTGGTGTGGTTGTTTGCTCTTATATTGTGGATGAAATAATTAGGT
>ULUA01024120.1_pt1 | contig 11611 bp, 8 predicted proteins | sample 1958081 | NCBI WGS metagenome assembly ULUA01 (sample SAMEA4835748, study PRJEB28245) | human gut metagenome | biome: gut microbiome; material: fecal sample | place: Denmark | collected 2008
GGCGAATTGCCCGTATCTGCTTATGCAGAGTATATCAAGGGTGAGGTTGCAATATGATTAACTTCTTTCCCTCGCCGTACCCTGATGAACTATGGTACAGCGTCATTTGCCGCTACCATGTTCACAGTGGCAACTACTGTGCTAAGCACACCCTACGGCAGCTATATGGGGACAATTTCTGTGCTCCCAGTCTGATGCTCTGCGGGCCTATAAAGGCGCTGTTGGCACAGCTTCCGCAAGGTTTCTTGTCCGCAAGGGATGTTGTAATGCAGCACACATTTTTCCCATATTACGCACGATTTTTTCCCACACAGCGTAAGCGCTCCTCTTATGCCTATGTTGTCAATGGCAATCCATTAGCTGTACATCGAATGGGCATTTCCCAAGCCAACGGTAATCATTGCTCCGTCATGCGCTATTGTCCCGTCTGTTATCAAGAGGATTTGCAACTATATGGTGAGCCTTATTGGCATCGCAGCCACCAACTGCCGGATATGCAGATTTGCACCAAACATCGCTGCTGGCTTGTCGATACCGATGTCACATACAACAGCGCACGGCAGCAGGAACTATTTCCTGCAACATTTACCATGCGGCTTAAAAAGCAGTCAGCAGAACCCGTACCGGGCTGTCTGCTGGCGTTAGATTCATTATTGCATGATACTTTAGATTCAAGTTTTGATTATCGTGACGGTTCTGTTTACCATACCGTCCTTGACCGCGCATTACGTTGCTGTGGCTGGCGTTCATTAACGGGCGGGCGTACATACGCCACTAAAATTGAAAATGCACTTTTAAATCTATATGGCAGTTATGTTCCCACAGCCGACATATCCGCCAAGCAGCTGCACGCCACACTATGCAGCAAATCCGTTGCACCGCGATACGTTCTGCAACTTGCCGCTCTGCTGGGACTGTCGCTCAATGACCTACTACACGCACCTGATGCCGTGACAGACTATAAGGCCGAGCTGAAAGCAATGTATCAATCAGGAGCCAGCATGTACCATATAGCGCAGTTATACGGCATAGATGCCAAGACCGTAGCAAGATGGATTAAATCATAATCATGCTGCCTATAAATTCATCAAAGCAGCAGCATAGCTATACTGTTTTCTCTTAGCCCTTAACCGTCTTCTGCTTTTTGCCATTCTTACGCGCTTTCCGCTTCTTGTCATACTCCTTTTGAGTCGCCAGAAACTCGTCCATAAGTACCTTTTCCTTGTTGCGGTTTCCCTTGATAACCATAGAGGGGTTAATCCGCCATACACAATCAAATTCCATCGCAACAAATCCTTTATCTGTAAGCGTGTCCATCGCTCTCTGTACAGTGGCTTTCGAACAATTTACATTTTCTGCAATTTTTTTCATCGGCCCAGTATATGTATTATCACTGTTTCGCATTGCACACACCAAAAAATTTAACACCTCGGATTCTTTGCCTCCCAGCCCGGAAAGAGTTTCAAAAAATAAATGATACACTTTAATAAAATCGCTTTTTGCAGTATCCAGGCTTTCTGGTGTTGGATATTCTATCGGCAGGAATAACGGGTCATTGCCATTGCTATCGGTTATAATCCAGTCACTCAATGGACGGCCAAGCAGTGAATCATACTTTGACATCAACCGTGCCTTAACAATAATATCGCCCTTTACCAGCAATCTTGGATTGAGCATCCAAATCCGTTCGTCATCAGTCTTAGCCAGCATATCATTTTCCATCATCTTTTTGAATGTGTTACGAACTGTTGTAACATCGCATTCCAGTTTTCTAGCAATGGTTTTATAGGCTCCGATAAACTCATTCTTTGTGGGCTGCGTTTTTTGCAGGATATATGCCACCACCTTGCTTTCTGCCGCGGAAAACGTTGAAAGCAGTTCAAAGAATTTTTTGTCTGCTTTCCAAAAATGCTTTGCCCCGTACTCGGCTTTGTGCTGCTCGTGCTGAAACTCTAATGCCTCGCCAGTTTTTGCATTCTCAAAAATGACAGTTTCAACGTCCTGTTTGCTCATTTTCTTCATTGTATTGCTCCTTGATACTTTAGGGGTGATTCCATGATACTTTGTGTATTTTTGGAAAATATTTCCTTTCTAAATATTTAATTATATGTCGTTATATTTCTACACTTTCCATTTCAAAAATGCCAAGTCTCTCATCTTATATTGTTCAATGTTATTCATTTCATGAAATATCATTGAATTAAATAAGGAGTATTGCGGAAAGTTGCATCCTAACCCATAAATTTTCCATTTGTTTATCCGCTTTTCCTTATTTCCTCCTATATAAGTTCGCGCTTCGCGGGATAAATAGGAAAAAATAAGAAACAACTTATTGTTCCCTATAAGTTCACGCTCCGCGGAGATGATAGGTAGAAAATAAGAGCTAACTGCTATATCTTTCATTATTTATTTCTTTCACATTAAAAGTTTCTTCTTATCTTTTCCTATAAGTTCGCGCTTCGCGGTCTGCATAGGGGAAAATAAGCTGTATCTTTGATGGAACCCTTTGCCTTATTGCTATGCCTAAATTCTTACTCGCTTCCATTGCAGCGTGCAGCTTTTTGCTCTACTAGTAATAGGTTATCTGTCCATTTTATTAACCATGTAGTCATTGATAGCATTTTACGTTCTGAACACAACTTTCTGGCTGGCAATGGTTTCATCTTATCTTGAAAGGCAGCAGCTTCCTTATGTTTAGTGGTTTTTCCTACATTACTAACGCCACCTTTCGTTATAGCCAAAAGCGTTGACTGCCATGCACTTTTGGGCACTTTGAGCACTATAATTTAGGCTGAAACACTTCACCCAGAATATCTGTAGCGCAATGGTAGGTTGCTTTTTTACGTTCTGAACACAGCTTTCATGTAGGGCAGGCACTTCCTTCTTGTTCTGAAAGTTGTGCGTTACCTTTACCCTCTGCATTTTTAGCGTTATTTTGCTTACAGCCCAAAAGGCCGGCTGTCATGTTCCCTATTGGCTGTGTGCTAAATCTTGGGCGGGATGTTTCGTTCAGAACGTCAGCAACATAGCGGTAAGCAGCACTTTTACGTTCTGGAGATAAGCTACAGGCAGGTTGACACTTTCCCCAAAAGTTGGCACTGCTCATAAAGTTATTGCTTTGACCTTTGCAACCATTTTGCAGTTATCATCCATCACAGAGCTGCCGATGATGCGTATTATTCTTTTTTCAATGTACAAAAAAAGAGCCTGCACAAACATAAACTGCAATTCCGCAATAGGGATGCAATAAATTTTGTACAGGCTCTTTATTGGCCCATATTCAATTTTTAATGTAATCGCGTAAGTTTTTATATACTCTTCGAGGTTACATATATATTATGCCTCGATTCGCACAGAATGTCACTATATTTTTTTTGCATTATATTAGCCCAAAATATTTATCAAAGAACGCTTGCAATTTTGCAATAATTCCATCCTTTTTAGCCGTTCGGTTGCCGCCGCCAAACCGCGAGACCGGCGGCAGGATACGGTCAACGTCCGTGCCGGTAGTCTTTAATATACCGTCACGGAAAGAGTTATCGACAAACTTGCGCGTTTCGTCCGGCTTGAGCTTTTCCTCCGCGATAAGTGTATCAAGGTCGGTTTTCTTTTGCTCGGTGACGAACTTTATCCAGTCGTCATCTACCTTAGTAGCCGTATTGACCGTTGCAATAAAGTTTTCAATCAGGTCTTTCTTGCTGCGCAGCTGCATACTGGAATCCACGGCCTTGCGGATGTCAACAAGGATTTCTTTATCCTCGCAGTTGCTATCGTGATACTTGGCAACCAGCATAAGAATATAGTCAATGTTGATTTCCACTTGACGAATAAGTTCCATCTCAAAAACTATATCGTCATTGATGACTTCCTTATCCGGCTTTGGAGTCCGCATTTCATGATAAAGGTCAAGATAGCGGCCTTGGTAGTCCTGCATATCGCGCGGGGCAAGCAGCTCATTGCCCGCGAAATCGTCAAACGAGGTAAGGATATTCCGCATTCGCAGAATTGCGCCAAACAGTGCGATGAAGTCTTTTTTATTTTGCTCCCCGACAATGGGCTGACCCAGCGGGAATTTATCTTGCAGCTTGGCAATCAGTTCTTCGTAGCCGTCGTGGTGTTTGCCGTCCTCGTCATAGCCATCGTAATAGGCTTTATAGTTTTTCAGCAGAACGATACTACCCGCATTGCGGTCACCAAACAGGGCAATAGCTTTGTTGGTTTCCTCCTCCAGATTGCGGAAGCAGACAATGTTGCCGTATGTCTTTACGGAGTTCAGGATACGGTTCGTGCGCGAGAACGCCTGTATCAAGCCGTGCATGACAAGGTTTTTATCCACCCAGAGCGTATTTAGCGTGGTAGCGTCAAAGCCCGTCAGGAACATATTTACGACAATCAGGATGTCAACCTCGCGGTTTTTCATGCGCAGGGAAAGGTCTTTATAATAGTTCTGGAATCTGTCGGTCGAGGTATCGTAATGCGTTTTAAAAAGTGCATTATAATCCTTGATTGCAGACTCCAAAAAGTCCCGCGAGCTTGCATCAAGCTGGCTGGTATCATCGGAATTTTCCTCGCCCAGCATGCCGTTTGCATCTTCCACGTCCTCGTTGGGGGCGTAGCTGAAAATCGTTGCCACGCGCAGGCGCTTTGCTTCGGGCAAGTCCTGCATCTGGCGCTTAAATTCCAGATAATACGCTTTAGCCATTGCAATCGAACTGACCGCAAAGATGGAGTTAAAGCCCGACAGGCGCACGCTGTCCTTGACTTCTGCGACCTGCCCGCGCGTCTTATCGGTTGCTACCGCTTCGATATTGCGCAGTGCACGGAAAGAGTACGTCTTACCGTTGCGTTTTGTTTTCTGGTCGAAATGCTCTAAGATGTATTTGACGATTTCCTTTACGCGGCGCGGGTCGGCAAGTGCTTTTTCGGTGTCGATGGCCTTGACCTGCTTATCGCCGATGCCTGCTTTGCGGTTGACCGTATCCACATAGTCAATACGGAACGGCAGAACGTTGTTATCGTTGATAGCGTCAACAATCGTATAGGTATGCAGCGGCAAGACTTTTTTGCCGTTTGCATCAGGCTCACCGCCAAACGCCTGCGGGGTGGTTTTCAGCGTAGGTTTGCCGCGCGTACTGGCATTGGCCGCAAAAATCGGCGTGCCTGTAAAGCCAAACAGGTGATAATTCTTAAAATACTTGACAATATCCTCGTGCATATCGCCAAACTGGCTGCGATGGCACTCATCAAAAATCAAGACAACGTGCTTTTGGAAAATCTCATGTCCCTTATTGCGGGCAACAAACAGCGCCAGCTTTTGAATCGTTGTGATGATGATTTTATAAGTATGCGGATTGCCTTTGGCGTCCCGGTCTTCCAGCTGGCGTTGCAGCACCTGCGTGGAGGTGTTGCCGTTGGCTGCACCTTTTTCAAAGCGGTCATATTCTTTCATGGTCTGGTAGTCCAAATCCTTGCGGTCTACCACGAACAGAACTTTATCAATATAAGGGAGATTGGAGGCCAACTGCGCCGTTTTAAAAGAAGTCAGCGTTTTGCCGCTGCCCGTGGTGTGCCAGATGTACCCGCCTGCGGCCAGCGTTCCCGTCTGCTTGTAGTTGGTCGAAACCTCAATGCGGGACAAAATACGCTCGGTCGCCGCAATCTGGTACGGACGCATCACCAGCAGCAGGTCTTCGGACGTAAAGACGCAATACTTCGTCAGGATGTTCAGCAGCGTATGGCGGGCAAAGAACGTGCGGGTAAAGTCCACCAAATCGGGAATGACGCGGTTTTTCCCATCCGCCCAAAAGGACGTAAATTCAAAGCTGTTGCTTGTCTTTTTGCTGCTCTTTCGGGTCGTTCCGGCGCTTTCTTTAATGTGGCTGTCGCGGGTCGTATTGGAGTAGTATTTCGTGTTCGTGCCGTTGGAGATAACGAAAATCTGCACATACTCATACAGCCCGCTGCCCGCCCAAAAGCTGTCCCGCTGGTAACGGTTGATTTGGTTGAACGCCTCTTTGATGGGCACACCGCGCCGCTTTAGCTCCACATGAACCAGCGGCAGACCGTTTACCAGAATCGTGACATCATAGCGGTTATCATAGTTACCGCCGTTCTCCACATACTGGTTAATGACCTGCAAGCGGTTGTTGTGGATGTTCTTTTTATCCAGCAGCGTGATATTGACCGTGGAGCCGTCCTCGCGGGTCAAGTTTTGAATGTTGTCCTCTTGGATGCGGCGGGTCTTCTCTTTAATGCCATCGTTTGCGTTGGCGATTTTATCCTTAAAGAAGAAGTCCCACTCTTTATCCGTGAAAGTATAGTTGTTCAGCAGTTCCAGCTGACGGCGCAGGTTCGCCACAAGGTCAGCGTTATCATGGATAGGAAGATAGGCATAGCCCTGCTCCTCCAGCATCCTGATAAACGCCTGCTCCAGCGCGGCCTCACTCTGGTAAGCGTCAGAGCGTTTGCTTTGCGGTTCGTATTCTGTTACAACGGTACTTTCATTGCTGGCAGCAACTACATTGTAAGTGCTCATGCACCCAACTCCTTAAATGTCAAGAGCTTGTCCCGATAGTATTCGTATTGCTTTTGCCGTGCTTCGATTTCGGCAGGCAGACCCTTGGTGAGGTCGTTGCAGAGGGTGTCAAAATGGTCAAGGATGGCAACGATTTGTTCTTGTTTCTCTATTGCTGGCAACTGCACCAATACATCTCCCAGCATTGCTCCGCTGATATGGGGAACACCTGCACCACGTTTCATTGAATTTAATTCTTTTTCTTTGCACTTCAAAACATAATATAAATACTTTGAAATCACGACATTTTCTCTTGCTTCATATCCAAAACCATCTGTCACAAAAATCGGCGCATTCCAATATCCAACAAATCCTGCCGATACGCCACTTCTTGCAACCGTTACGATTTCTCCTGTATGGTTTGCTTTGTCAACATAATATGCTGGCTCCTGCCCGCCAAGAATAACCGGAATGTTTCCTCTTGCTATGCTATTTTTAGTAATATACTCTCCTCTGAACAAGTTGGCTGTTTCCTTTAGCGGAACTTTCACATAACCAAACACATACTGCAAGAGCTTAATTAAGCTCTGTCTGTCTGTCTGTCTGTCTGTCTGTCTGTCTGTCTGTCAAGATTATGTCGTCAGCCGCAGCAAACGTCAAGAGCATATCCCGATAATATTCATACTGCTTTTTACGGGCTTCAATTTCTGCGGGCAGACCAATGTTCAGGTCAGAACAAATGGCATCGAAGTGGTCGAGTACATCAATAAGGCGCTCCTGAACTTCTAAACTCGGAACTGGCAATGTCATTTCTGAAAGAGAATGAAGGCTGATTGTCTTTTGCGCCGCCCCCTTAGCTGCCTTATCTGCTTGTGCTTTGAATGCGGTTGTCTGCATTGCATGGTACATATATCGGGGGTTAATAATTTGCATTTTGGGTCGAAGTATTGCAATATGCCTTTGAAATACAAATTCTGTTTCATTTTCAATGCACACAGGAATCCCATATGAGCCGACAACCGTATAAAGGATGTCCCCCTTTTGTGGCTTCCTTTTTTCTGCAAGCGCATTATAATAGGCGCACGGGACAAACATTGTATTGCTAAAATCAACTTTGTTTTGTTCTGTGATATTCGAGATAGTAATAAACGGAATCCCACTGTCTGACTTAGGGGGTGGCATGTGGTCTCCGTCTGCAATCGAGTTGCAAACTTCCCCCAGCGTTCTCCATTTTGTCTCAACTGTTCCCCTTCTGTGGACACCAAAAGTCAACAGGGAATCGCGGTAATACTCATATTGCTTTTTACGCGCTGTAAGCTCCGCTGTAAGCTCCGCTGTAAGCTCCGCAAAATTGTCAAGTATCCTGACAATTTCGCGTTGGACTGGCAGCGGTGGAACGGGCATCGTAACTTCTTCCAACTTCTGCGGGGTCAGGTCAATAACCTTTGTTCCTTTCGCTATGCGCTTCTTTTGGGTAAAGAAGTCATTCGTTTGGAACCAATATGCAACATACTTAGGGTCTTGATTGTGCCTAAAAATAGCTGCATGAGCACCTGTCACAATCTGCTCATCACCAAGCCAGACAACACACTTGCCTACATCTTCTACATTTTCGCTCGTAACAGCAATAACCAAATCGCCTTTGTTTACTTTTTGCAGTTTTTCAGCCAGTTCATGGGATACAAATGATTTCGTTTTGTACGCACAGGTTCCATAATAAGTATAAATCTGCCCATAGTGGATACAGCCTACACCAGACTCCGTAAAATCCTTTTTCTGCAAGCCATTACCACGAACGACAACGCCAATATCGCCTAAGCGCTTTCTTTCAACCCCCTGTGGACAAAGTTCTGCAATCAAAGCATCGAGTTTATTCATAATATTCTTTCAATGTCCTTTTTCTTCAAATTATTTAAATACTTATCCAGGTCATACAGCTTTTGTATCTGTAATTCTGCCACTCGATATAAATCCTTGAAATCCACACAAATAAATTTAAAATATTCCATATTGTCCAGCTTTTTGGAATACGCATATAACACAAAATCTGCTGGCTGTTTTCTTGTTGTTTCTTTTAATCCCTCAAAATCAAGCATAAACCAATTTTCGTCACTTATAAAATTTCTTGCAACCGGCGAAGTACCTTTCCTTATGTCTACACAAATCATATCACCGTCAAATCCGTATTGCTTATGCCTATTTGTGGAAAGTGGATGTGCTACCAAAAAAGACCTTACTGCCTTAAAAAATTGTAATGCTTTTTGAATGTCTTTTTCATTTTTATATGTATACTTTTGAGCAACTTCTGGTTTCAATGTTTTTACGATTTCGCTCATTGCCTCACATATCCAATCCACAAGCACAACAACAAATACAACTTCTTTCATTGATGGATTTGACAGATTTTGCTGCTCATTATTTAAATCTTGAATCGAATAATTTATTTTCTGTATACAATCCCATGCTTTATATCGGTTTTCCTTATTTCCCCATATCCACCATTTATATACTCCTTTGAGCAAATTCAGATTTTCAAGTTTTTCCATATGATTGTTTCACCTCACTTTTCAGTTGCATTTTTTACACGAACCACTTTCCGCTTACTTTTCAAGTGGCTGTTCCATCCATCACTCGGCCTCAATCTCCGCAATAATCTTATCAATCTCGTCACGCAGCACCTGTTCCCGCGCCACAATGCGCTTGATTTCTGCGTTCAGTTCCGTAATATTGATGACCTCGCGGGTGTCCTCCTGCTCTACATAGGTGGAGACAGACAGGTTATAATCCTGCGCCGTAATCTCGTCATTGGGCACAAGGCGGCAGAAATAATCCTTATCCTCGCGGTCAACAAACGAGGCCACGATTTTTGCAATGTTGTCTTCAGTCAGTTTGTTGTTGTTCGTGACCTTGACAAATTCTTTCGAGGCATCAATAAACAGCGTCTTGTTCTCGGCCTTGCTCTTTTTCAGCACCATAATGCAGGTTGCAATGCTGGTGCCAAAGAACAGGTTGCCGGGCAGCTGAATAATGCAGTCGATAAAGTTGTTGTCAATCAGATACTGGCGAATCTTCTTTTCCGCGCCGCCGCGATACATAATACCGGGGAAGCAGACAATGGCCGCCGTGCCGTTGGTCGCCAGCCATGCCAGCGAGTGCATGATAAAGGCCAAGTCCGCTTTGGACTTCGGGGCCAGCACACCGGCAGGGGAGAAACGCGGGTCGTTAATCAAGACCGGGTTATCATCGCCCTCCCATTTGATAGAATATGGCGGGTTGCTGACAATGACCTCAAAGGGTTCCTCGTCCCAATGCTGGGGCGAAATCAACGTATCTTCGTGGGCGATGTTGAACTTATCAAAATCAATATCGTGCAGGAACATATTGATACGGCATAGGTTGTAGGTCGTCAGGTTGATTTCCTGACCGAAGAAGCCCTGACGCACATTCTCTTTGCCCAGAATCTTGGCCGCCTTCAGCAGCAGGGAGCCGGAGCCGCAGGCCGGGTCATAGACCTTGTTGACCTCGGTCTTGCCCACAACGGCAAGGCGGGTCAGCAGCTCCGAAACCTCCTGCGGGGTGAAGAACTCGCCGCCACTCTTGCCCGCGTTGGAGGCGTACATACTCATCAGGTACTCATACGCATCGCCAAACGCATCAATCGTGTTTTCCTTGTATTCACCGAGCTTCATCGCGCCGATGCCGTCCAGCAGCTTGACAAGCATTGCGTTGCGCTTTGCCACCGTAGCGCCAAGCTTGTTGCTGTTGACATCAATATCATCGAACAGACCAGCAAAGTCGTCCTCGCTCTCGGTGCCTTTGGCGGAATCCTCGATATGACGGAAGACGGCCTCCATCGTCATGTTGAGGTTGTCGTCCTGCGGCGCACGGGCGCGGACATTGACGAACAGTTCAGACGGCAGGATAAAGAAGCCTTTGGTCTGCACCAAGTCATCCCGTGCCTGCTCGGCCTCCTCGTCAGACAGCTTGGCATAGTCAAAATCCGCGTTGCCTGCCGCGATTTCGTCCGCGTTGATGTAGTTCGTCAGGTTCTCGGAAATATAGCGGTAGAACATAATGCCCAGAACGTAGGATTTGAAATCCCAGCCATCCACGCTCCCGCGCAGGTCGTCCGCAATCGCCCATATTGCGCGGTGAAGTTCTTCGCGTTCCTGCTCTTTTTTGTTATCCGGCATTGTGATTCCTCCAAATTTCAAGTACACTTTTTAACCCTATGTATATTGTAGCAAATACGCCATCCTATAAATCGGACTTGCAGCCAAAGATACATATTTTTATCTATTATAACGAAAAAGCGGGTGTATGTCACCCGCTTTTTGCTGCTATTTTTTGATTGATGGAAAGAATGAACTGTGACAAAAGAAAAAGAGGACGGTCACCCGTCCTCCCAATCAATCATCATTTTCTGCTTTGCTTTCATCTTCAATAATTTCATGCTCAACGCCATTACCTGCGTCAAGCGCATCAATACCACGGCGCAGGTGAGCCATATTGCTTGCAGAATAAACGGGTCTACAGCAATTTTAGAATCAAAATTTTCATTAAGCTTTTGTGACATATACAGCACCTCTTGCATAAAGTATATGCCCGCACCAATTATGTGTAAAGTGATTTTTATTTGAAGTAGAAATTTTTCCGCAGCCGGATTGCCCCATCATCACAGATTACAAAGAGGTCTTGTTCCAAGTGTGCAAGGTCAGCTGGCTTGATGATGGGCTGTGATTTCTGGTTTGGGTCTGTTGCCAGTAGGGAACGCTTCTCACCAATCATTTTGGAGAAATACTCCTGTGTTTCGGTATCCTTACAGCCGAGCAGAACAGTAAACTTAAAGTTGCCCAGCATAGCTTTCCGTTCATCTTTTCCGTAAATCATGTCAAGGTCAGCCAGCGATTGCGTCAGCACCATAATGCGGATGTGCCGCTTTCGCAGCTTGCGCAGGGCCTCGGTGATTTGCAGCTTGCCAAACGAAGCAAATTCATCCAAACAAAACAGAATCATTTTCTTATGCTCTGGCGGTCTGGATGAAAAATATTCCATCGACTGGGCCGTGATAATGCGCAGCAGGTCGCCATAAATTTT
>ULUA01053423.1_pt1 | contig 11587 bp, 9 predicted proteins | sample 1958081 | NCBI WGS metagenome assembly ULUA01 (sample SAMEA4835748, study PRJEB28245) | human gut metagenome | biome: gut microbiome; material: fecal sample | place: Denmark | collected 2008
CGTAAAAGAAGCCGTTCCTTGAACGGTTTTTTTGTATTTAGAAGAATGGAGGTTTTGAGCTCCGGACAACGGAGTTGACCGAAGCGTAGACAGATAAAAATATGTGGGTATTATATGCATTTGGATCCGCATTTTTTGCGGGTATAACATCAATACTGGCAAAGTGTGGTATCAAAAAAACTGATTCAAACGTAGCAACTGCAATCAGGACAATTGTAGTTTTGATTTTTTCATGGATTATGGTATTTGTGGTTAAAGCGCAGGGGCAGATCACAGCCGTGTCAGCAAAGACATGGATATTTCTGATGCTTTCAGGAGTCGCTACCGGAGCCTCATGGCTTTGTTATTTTAAAGCACTCCAGCTTGGCGATGTAAACAGAGTGGTGCCGATTGATAAATCAAGCACAATACTGACCATTATACTTGCATTTATCTTTTTTAAAGAGGAGATAAACGTACTCAGGCTGGTATGTGTGGTGCTTATAGCAATTGGAACGTATATGATGATCACCAAAAAGGAGATATCACAGGAAGAGCAGAATAAGGCCGGGGGTTCTCATGGATGGCTGTTTTATGCAGTGCTGTCTGCTGTTTTTGCCAGCTTCACTTCAATACTGGGAAAGGTCGGCATAGAGGGAATCAATTCTAATCTGGGAACTGCGATAAGGACGATAGTGGTGCTTATCATGGCTTGGATAGTGGTATTTGTCACAGGAAAACAGCACACCATAAAGCATATAGAGAAAAAGGAGCTTGGCTTTATCTGCCTTTCGGGACTTGCAACAGGCGGCTCATGGCTTTGCTATTACAAGGCACTGCAGGACGGACTTGCGAGTGTCGTAGTGCCTATAGATAAGCTGAGCATAGTTGTGTCAATCGTGTTTTCATATTTCGTATTTAAGGAAAAGCTGACGATTAAATCCTTTACAGGACTGGTGCTCATCATAGCAGGAACATTGATTATGCTTGTTTAAATATATAAAAACATCTTGACGTTTTTCTGTTTTTCTATTATCATTGTTAACCGAGAAAATATTTATAGTTGACAATTATAACGGATGATATGTATTGTAATGATACTTATTAAATGAGAGAAGAAATACAGGACACGAAGGAGATTAAAATGGATCCAATAACACTGGCACAGGAGATAATAGACGGAAGAAGAATCACAAGGGATGATGACCTATCATTTTTCCTTACATGTGATTTAGACGAGCTGTGTAAGGGCGCAGATATGATCAGGGAGAAGTTTATCGGCGACAAGGTAGATTTGTGCTCGATAATAAACGGAAGAAGCGGAAAATGTCCGGAGGACTGCAAATACTGTGCGCAGTCAGCACATAATCATACAAATTGTGAGGTTTATGATTTTTTACCTGAGGAAAAGATACTTGAGGCTTGCAGGATGAATGAGAGAGAGGGCGTAGACCGTTTCTCGATAGTTACAGCGGGAAAAGCGCTGACAGGTGAGGAATTTGACAAGGCAATACATGCATATGAGACTATGAAAAGAGAGTGCAAGATTGATTTATGTGCATCAATGGGCTTTCTTTCAGCAGAGCAGCTTCACAGACTGCACGAGGCAGGTGTCAGCAGCTATCACCACAATATAGAGACCTCAAAGCGTAATTTCCCTAATATATGCACCACACACACCTATGATATGAAGATTGAGACGCTTAAAAAGGTGAAGGCAGAGGGCATGTATGCGTGCTCAGGCGGCATCATCGGAATGGGTGAGACCTGGGAGGACAGGCTTGATATGGCAGTCAGTCTTGCAGAGGTAGGAGTGGATTCCATTCCGCTTAATGCGCTTATGCCGATTGCAGGCACTCCGCTTGAGGGACTTGAGCATATAAACGAGCCTGATATACTGCGTACAGTGTCATTTTTCAGGTATATAAATCCAAAGGCTGACATACGTCTCGGTGCCGGAAGGGCGCTGCTTACAAATGACGGAGAGCTTGCATTCAAGTCTGGAGCATCAGCCACAATTACAGGAAACATGCTTACGACAGTAGCGTGTGCCACAATCAGGAGTGACAAGGAAATGCTTGAGGGCATGGGCAGGAATGTGACACCTGAGTACATGAAATAAAGGTAATTATTCAGAATATAAAATATGTCAAAGATGCGTAAAATAGTATTAGTTTTGCGCATCTTTTTTAGTACAAATGACAGGTTTGGTTGCGGGGTGAAAATTTTTATTATATAATGAAAATAAATAATTTAAGGAATTTATCCGGTACAGTATGGAACATGAATAGGAGCGAATTAGTATATTTCATTGAAAAATAAGAGGTTACGGGGGAAATATGTACAACGATAAAGGTAATACAAAATATCTGAAGCTGTTAAAACAAAATTATTCATCAAGTCAGGATGTAATCAGGGAGATAGTCAATCTTTCTGCGATTATAAACCTGCCAAAGGGCACGGAGTTTTTCCTGAGTGATATACATGGCGAGTATGAGGCTTTTTTACATATCATGAACAACTGCTCAGGTGTGATAAAGGAAAAGGTGGATTTGATTTTCAAGGATACGATTTCTGATTATGACAGACAGGAGCTTTGCACGCTCATATACTATCCAAGAGAGAAAATGGCCATGCTTGATGAACAGGGCAAGATAGACAGTGACTGGTATGCTATGACGTTAAATCAGCTTATACTTGTCGCAAAGCTGCTCTCATCAAAGTATACCAGGTCGAAGGTCAGAAAGGCTCTGCCTGAGGAATATGCGTACATCATCGATGAGCTTTTGCATGCGCAGGAGGATGAGGATGCAAATCAGGTCAGATATCACAAGCAGATATTAAAGACTATAATTGATTTGGAGGATGCGGATGAGTTTATAATCGCTTTATCTGCACTGATTAAGAGGCTTGCTGTTGACCATCTGCACATTGTGGGAGATGTATTTGACAGAGGAGGAAGCGCGGATAAGATTCTCGATCTGCTTTATGATTATCACTCGCTTGATATCGAGTGGGGCAATCACGACATTCTCTGGATGGGTGCGGCATGTGGAAATGATGCATGTATATGTAATGTCATCCGCAACAATCTGAAATACAACAATGTGGAAATTCTTGAGAATGCCTACGGAATAAGCTTACGACAGCTAATGCTGTTTGGCATGAAAACATATGGTATAGAGGATGGAATTGAGGCTGCAAGGGAGGCCATCACAGTAATGCTTTTTAAGCTTGAGGGGCAACTTATACTTGCACATCCCGAGTATGAGATGGGAAACAGGCTGATGCTTGACAGGCTGGACGAGTTGCAGGATGTAGGAGTGGACAGAAAGCGCTTTCCAACCGTTGATGATGAGAGACCCTACGCACTAAGTGACGAGGAGACTGTCATCATGAGAAAGCTGCACAGACAGTTTGTGACAGGACAGCGCCTGCACAAGCATGTCAGATTTTTGTATGATAAGGGCGGCATGTACAATGTATACAATGGCAATCTGCTCTATCATGGCTGTGTTCCGGTTGATAGCAACGGAGCCTTTGATAAGCTGTATATTGATGGTGAATTTTATCACGGAAGGGCGCTGCTTGACAAATGTGATGAGAAGGCAAGGGCTGCGTATGTGGACAATCCTTATAAGGATGATGTGGACTTTATGTGGTTTTTGTGGGGAGGAGAAAAATCACCGCTGTGCGGCAGAAGGCTTAAGACCTTTGAGATGGAATATGTTACAGACAAGAGCATGTGGGAAGAGCCTTCTAACCCATACTACAGCAGGTATTACGATAAGAGTTTCTGCTGTCAGATACTGCACGAGTTCGGGCTGTATGATGATGATGCGCATATCATAAATGGACATACACCGGTTCACGCAATAGAGGGAGAGAACCCTGTCAGGGCCAATGGCAAGCTGTTTGTGATAGATGGAGGCTTCTGCCGTGCGATGAACAAGAAAACCGGTATCGCCGGCTATACACTGATTTACAATTCACATGGTCTAAGGCTCAAGGCACACACGCCTTTTACATCGGTGGAGGATGCCCTGATAAATAATACTGACATAGAGACGTCATCAGAGGTCGAGGAAAATGATAAGAGACGTATGCTTGTGAAGGATACCGATATAGGAAAGAGGCTTATTGGAGAGATTGATGATCTGCACAAGCTTCTTGAGAACTACAGGAGGCTGTAGGGTATTTATGTAACTTTAGTTTATTTTTTAGAAAAGTGAAAGTAAAGTTGCCTAATACTTGAACAATATCATGGGGTTGTCTATAATGTAGTAAAAAGAAAATGGAGTTTTAATAAATGAAACGATTTACAGCAATATTATTTACAGGCATGATGATATTTACCCTTGCATCATGCGGCAAAAAAGCACAGGATACACCGACAGAGCCTGCAACAGAGACACAGGTTGCAACAGAGACACAGGCTGCAGAGAAGGTTGAGATGCCTACGGAAACGCAAGCCGTGACAGAGGTGGTAACCGAGGCTGCAAAAGACACGCAGCAGACAGAAGCACAGCAGGAAGAACAGACTGCCGAACAGCAGGATGAGGAGCAGAACAATTCAGGTGAAAATAATTCCTCTTATCAGTATGTAGAAAGAGCATCCTATGAGAATGGAGAATCAGTATCACTAAATCCTTCATGGCAGTATGCAGACCATTCAGCGATAAATTCAGGCTGTGCGGTCATGTACAAGGCTACAGCAAACCGCAAAAACATAGTAGTAGGTGTCAATGCCGGACACGGTACAAGCGGAGGAACTTCGGTGAAGACGCTTTGTCATCCGGACGGCTCTGCAAAGACCACAGGTGGTACAACAGGCGCAGGCGCAACAAAAGCAGTAGCAGTTTCAGGTGGTATGTCCTTTAATGACGGTACACCGGAGAGCTCTGTCACACTCCGTATGGCGCAGATACTAAAGGACAAGCTGCTTGCGGCAGGCTATGATGTGCTTATGGTAAGAGACGGAAGCGATGTACAGCTTGACAATGTGGCACGTACTGTCATATGCAATAATGCGGCAGACTGTCATATCGCGCTGCACTGGGATGGCGACGGACTAAGCTACGATAAGGGTTGCTTTTACATATCAGTGCCGGGCGGCATAAAGGGAATGGAGCCGGTTGCATCGCACTGGCAGCAGCATGATGCACTTGGGGCAAGCCTGATAGAAGGACTGCGTGCCCATGGAGCAAAGATAAACGGTAATGGCTCAATGGCGATAGACCTGACACAGACCTCATACAGCACGGTACCGTCAGTGGATGTAGAGCTTGGCAACGCATGTTCTGACCACAGCGATGCCACACTTGAAAATCTGGCAGACGGACTGGTGCAGGGAGTCGAGGGATATTTCTAGAATATAAAGTGGAGATTTAGCCGGTTTTTGGAAGATGTGAAGAAATAAAGAAAAACAGTAAAAAACTCTTGACTTCTCACCAAAAATATTGTAGTATACGTTTTGTGCAAAACACAAGGGCTTGTAGCTCAGCCGGTTAGAGCGCACGCCTGATAAGCGTGAGGTCGGAAGTTCGAGTCTTCTCAAGCCCATCCTTGTAATAAGCGTATTATGAAAGCCACGGATTGCTCCGTGGCTTTTGTTTTATGTGTATCTACACCTGCACAATGCGTCCGTGTCTGCCTATTCCTTTAAAAAATCCCGCATTTATTCCATCATACTTTTTGGCACTGCACTCAGAAATCATAAGCTGCTGCTTGTATTTGTAATCATCCCACTCGAGAATTGCTGTGACGTAGGGCTGTTCCTCCATTACACGCACAGTCGTATTTTTCTTTGAAAACACAGGGTATTTTCCGGTGTATCCCTTTTGAAGCAGCTCCTTTTCAAGCGCTTTACGCTTTTCTTTTATGCGTTCATTTATCTGATTTCCGTAATTTCTCTCAGGATAATCCTTTGATGCCTTTATAACAAGCTTATAAATATACTGATAAAGCGGTACTCTTTTTGCATCGGCTAAATGTCTGCTCAAAAGCTTTTCCATTTTCTCACATGGATTTGCCCTGTAGCGTGCAATGAGCTTAAGATAATCAGTGTCCGAAACCTCCCTGCAAAGCTCCTCCATAATGTCTATTCCCTCTACACGCGCCGGAAAATGATACTCCATCAAATCGCCGGGGACCGGTGTCCATCTGCGAAACGGTGCAAAGTAAATAAGGCTCTGGATAAAGCATTCTGTCTCGTTGCAGTATTCCTTTCCCATGTACATATACTTATCAGCGATTGTTCCTACCATATATACAAGCATGCGCCACTGCTCCTGTCCCTTTACCCAGAAATGTCCTATTTCATGGTATTTAAAGCATGCCTCATGCACATGCAAATTATCAAACCAGAGTGTGACCACATTGTCCTGCTGGTGCAGAATGAGTCCATAACCTTTTTCACTTCCTAAAACCAACGATGCCGAAATGATTTCTTCCTCGCTATGATAATCGCCCTTTAACACTGCATTTTCCAAAGTCAGATAGCATTCCACCGCATCATTCATGATATATGGGATTATATATTTGTCATCACTTCTGCATATATCAAATGAACCGTAATCAAAGAGCTCTGCGAGCATGTAAAATGCGCGTGGCATATCCTCTTTTAAGCCGGGAAGTGCTTTTACTAAATCCTTGTAAGCCTGCATTGTGGTATCCTTTCGTATAGGAAAAATGATAAAAAAATAAGAATTTCAGAAGTAATAAAAACCTCTGAAACCCTTGTAAATAGTACGGGCAACAGGACTTGAACCTGCACGGTCTCCCACTAGAACCTAAATCTAGCGCGTCTGCCAATTCCGCCATGCCCGCATATATATGCCGCGTACAGTAGCGCATCTGCCTACAATTGAACGTTAGCAGTTCAATTGTCAAGAATTCCGCCATGCCCGCAAACACTTTGACAGTATATCATTTTGTTTCAGGTGTGTCAACATTATTTATCACATTACGAAAGCGGGTTTTCTCCATCTGTTTTATTTTTCGGATAATCGTTTGAGTGTGCACTGATGACCTCATTAATCCAGTCTACACACTGTTTTTTTCCGTCATCTGTAAATGTAAAGGTATTGTCTGTTTTTTTGCTGTCATCGGTCAGGTCAAAAATATACGGCCCCGGCCATATCCATGCATGAAATATTGGCTCACCCTTTTCCTCGGGTGTATCCTCGGTGGCTTCCTTAAGGACAGGCTCCTCACGCTTTATGAGAAAGCGCATGCCGTTCATCCAGCCGGTAAAGGTTGTTTTTTTATAGTAGTTGAGATTGAGTGCATCGTCGTATGTAAGCATATATGGCTCCTTGATATATAATGATAAGTAATTATACACTAAATATCCGTTTAATGCCAGAATAACGCCGGTACTTAACAATTCAAAGCAATCATGCGCTGAAAATTAATATTTTAATGCAAAATTAAAAATGAATAAAAATGTATAAATAATGCTTATAAGCTACATAAATTCCCCTTATTAATGAGTATTATAAAAAAATGACTAATTTTTATGCAAAAATGAAAATAATATAGGAAAATATATCCAATTGACAAAGTATGATTTCTGTGTATAATAAAAAAGAATTGTTCGCGTCAGAACGACAGTTGTATCAGACAGCAAGATTAGGGAGTGTGTAATGACAATGACGTCATTCGCACTTTTTTGCGTATTAGACAAAATACTTTGACGTGGTGCAGTGATAATGCTTTAAAAAATAAAAATAATGCATTATCGATACAAATCCAAGAGGGAGAGAAAAATATGGGTAAGTACATTGTAAAGAGAGTTATTCTCGCTATTTTTACAATCTTCATTATCAGTCTTATTACATTCTTTGCCATGAATGCAATTCCGGGTGGTCCATTCAATTCGGAGAAGGCAAAGAGTCCGGCGGTAATGAAAGAGCTTGAGGCACGCTACGGACTGGATCAGCCACTTATAGTTCAGTACAAGAATTACATGGCAGGCGTGCTGCACGGAGATTTCGGTGTTAGTCTTAAGACAGACCGTCCGATCTCAGATATCATCGGGGAGAGCTTCCCGATTTCAGCGAAGCTTGGACTTTTAGCGGCGCTTACAGCGATAGTATTCGGAGTGGTGCTCGGTTCGATAGCAGCGCTGATGCGAAACAGGTGGCCGGATCGAGTTATAGTATTCTTCGTCACACTGATTACGTCGATGCCGTCATTTGTCATCGCTACGTTATTACTTTATTTCTTCTGTATAAAGCTTGGTGTGGTGCAGGCCTTCAGCTCAGGAAGCAACATGATATTACTTCCGGTGCTGTCACTGTCGCTTTCACCGATGGCATATATTACAAGACTTACAAAGACTTCAATGCTTGATGCACTCGGACAGGATTACATCCGTACGGCAAAGGCCAAGGGTGTACATCAGTACAAGATTATATTTGTACATGCGCTTCGTAATGCGCTCATTCCGGTCATCACATATGTGGGACCTATGATTGGTGGTATCCTCACAGGTTCAATGGTTATTGAGAGTATTTTCAATATCGGAGGACTCGGTTCCAAGTTCGTAAGCTGTATCACAAACCGTGATTACACAATGATTATGGCTACAACACTTTTCCTTGCTGTCATCATGGTAGGCGCGAACCTCATTACAGATATTGTATACAAAGTGATTGATCCACGTATTAAGCTTGATTAAGGAGAGATAAAAATGAAAGATAATATGAAGAGAGCTCCTTTCTCCACACAGATTGACCTTAGCAAGTTCGATATGAAGGATTTTGCCAAGGCATCAGATGAAGAGAAACGCCAGCAGGAGGTTATGGGTGAGTCAACTACCTTCTTTAAGGATGGTCTTAAGAGACTCCGTAAAAATCCACTGGCTATGGGTTCTATTATAGTTTTGGTTTTACTTATTTTGGTTATTCTTCTGGCACCAAAGATTGTGCCTTACGGCTATGCAGATATCGTTAAGGGTGCACAGAACTTAGGACCTTTCCAGTACAGCGATGCTGAGCAGGCACAGATTGATGCAGGTGAGAAGCTGTTCCCGCACATTTTTGGCACAGATGAGCTCGGAAGAGACTATTTTATCCGTGTTGTTTACGGAGCTCGTGTCTCGCTGGGAGTCGGTGTGTTTGCATCACTGCTTGTGCTTATAATCGGTATCATTTACGGTTCCGTATCAGGCTTCTGCGGTGGCAAGGTAGATATGGTTATGATGAGGATAGTAGATATCATTTATTCATTGCCGGATATGCTGCTCATCATTTTACTCGCAGTTGTATTAAATGAGGTGCTAACACCTGTAATAAAGGGTACAGTGCTTTCAAAGCTCGGTGTCAACATGATTGCACTTTTCATAGTGTTTGGATTGCTTTACTGGGTAGGAATGGCAAGACTTATAAGAGGTCAGATTCTTACCATCAAGCAGAATGAGTACATTCTCGCAGCAAAGTGTATCGGAACATCATCAGCCCGCACTATCAGAAAACACATTTTACCGAACTGTCTGTCTGTAATCATCATTACTACAGCGCTTCAGATACCATCAGCCATCTTTACTGAGAGTTATCTGTCATTTATCGGACTTGGTGTTTCGGCTCCTATGCCTTCACTTGGTTCGTTGGCAAATACAGCGCGTGGCGGACTCCAGAGCTACCCATTGCGTCTTATTTTTCCGGCGCTCACGATTTGTATCATTGTTCTTACATTGAATCTTATCGGCGACGGCTTAAGAGATGCATTTGACCCTAAATTATCGAAATAGTAAGGAGTGAGTAAGATGGAAGATAATAAGTTTGTTCTTGAAGTATCTGATCTGCACACTACCTTCAAGACCGATAACGGAGACGTATCAGCTGTAAACGGTGTCAGCTTTAAGCTTGAGCCGGGAAAGACTCTTGGAATCGTAGGAGAGTCAGGCTCAGGAAAGTCAGTTACAGCATATTCAATCATGCAGATTCTTGCTGAGAATGGTGCCATCACAGGCGGCTCAGTAAAATATAAGGGTGAGGATATCACCAAATTCAACAAAAAGAAAATGGCAGATTTCAGAGGAAAATGCTGTTCAATCATTTTCCAGGATCCTATGACATCGCTTAATCCGGTATTTACGGTAGGCTACCAGCTTGAGGAGGCAGTGCTTCTTCACACAGACCGTACAAAGAAGGAAGCAAAAGAGCGTGCTATAGAGATGCTCACACTTGTAGGAGTAAATGAGCCTGAGAAGCGTGTAAATCAGTACCCTCATGAGCTTTCTGGTGGTATGAGACAGCGTGTCATGATAGCTATGGCATTAGCCTGTGAGCCGGATATCCTTATCGCAGATGAGCCGACAACAGCTCTTGATGTGACTATCCAGGCACAGATTCTTGAGCTTATGCAGTCACTGCAGGAAAAGCTCGGTATGGCAATCATCATGGTTACACATGATCTGGGTGTCATTGCTTCAATGTGTGATGAAATCATAGTTATGTACGGCGGTCGTGTGTGTGAGAGAGGAACAGCAGATGCCATATTCTACAGCCCGGCGCATGAGTACACAAAGGGACTGCTTCGTTCAATCCCTACAAAGACCAATTCAAAAACCAGGCTTGTTCCTATCGGAGGCACACCAATCAATATGCTCAACATGCCAGAGGGCTGTGCATTCTGCCCTCGCTGTGATGCCGCTATGAAGATTTGTCTCACCGAAAAGCCGGAGGAAATCTGGGTTGGAGAGGATCATCTCGCATCATGCTGGATGAATATTAAGAATATGATGGAGGAGGGAAAATCAAATGAGTAATGAGACAAATAACAACGAGTACCTGCTCAAGGTAGACCATTTGAAGCAGTATTTCCCTGTTCATGACGGATTTAAAAAGATGGAATTAAAGGCAGTCGATGATGTGTCATTTGCCATAAAGCCGGGTGAGACGCTTGGACTTGTTGGCGAGTCAGGCTGTGGAAAGACAACCGTAGGACGTACTCTTTTACGTCTGTACCAGCCTACAGCGGGACGCATTGAGTTCGACGGCAATGTATTGTTTGACAGTGAGAAGAAGATAGATGTGAATATGCATCCTTACCGTAAGCAGATGCAGATGGTATTTCAGGATCCGTATTCATCACTCAACCCTCGTATGACGGTAGAGGATATCATCGGAGAGCCTCTCGATGTGCACAAGCTCTACAATAGCAAGAAAGAGCGCCATGAGATGATTATGGATCTCATGGAGACAGTTGGACTAAACGCAGACCATGCCACACGTTATGCACATGAGTTTTCGGGTGGACAGAGACAGCGTATCGGAATAGCAAGAGCGCTTGCAGTAGATCCGAAGTTTATCGTATGTGATGAGCCGGTATCGGCACTTGATGTTTCAATTCAGGCCCAGGTAGTCAACATGTTTGAGGATCTGCAGAAGGAGAGAGGGTTATCATACCTGTTTATAGCGCATGATCTGCTTGTAGTGCAGCATATCTCTGATAGAATAGCTGTTATGTACTTAGGTCATATGATGGAGCTTGCAGATGCTGATGAGCTGATGGACAATCCAATCCATCCGTACACACAGTCACTGCTTTCAGCGGTTCCAATCCCGGATCCTGAGACTGCCAGACACAGCAAGCGAATCGT
>ULUA01032453.1_pt1 | contig 11441 bp, 10 predicted proteins | sample 1958081 | NCBI WGS metagenome assembly ULUA01 (sample SAMEA4835748, study PRJEB28245) | human gut metagenome | biome: gut microbiome; material: fecal sample | place: Denmark | collected 2008
CAAAACAGGGCGGCTTGATGCCGCCCGTGCTGTATATGCGAAAGGAATGTTTAAAATATGATAAATGTGACCATTACAGGCGCCAACGGCAAAATGGGTCATGTCATCAGCTCCATTATTGCAGAGCGTGACGACTGCACCGTTATCAGCGGAATTGACCTTAACACCGCCGACAACGGAAAGTTCCCTATCGTATCCGAGCCTGCACTTCTCCCTCAGAAGCCCGATGTTATCATCGACTTTTCTCACCCATCCGCACTGGACAAGCTCCTTGAATACTGCCTTTCCACAGGCACTCCCGTTGTTATCGCAACCACAGGCTTCTCCGATGAGCAGATAGCAAAGATAAAGTCCGCAGCAGAGCAGGTTCCCGTGTTCTTCTCTTTCAATATGTCTCTGGGCATCAACCTGCTTGCAAACCTCGCTAAGACAGCCGCAAAGCTTCTCGGCGGTCAGTTCGATATCGAAATAGTCGAAAAACATCACAACCAGAAGATAGACGCTCCCAGCGGCACTGCCATTATGCTTGGAAACGCTATCAACAGCGTCCTCGACGACAAGTATCACTATGTTTACGACCGTCATTCCCGCAGAATGAAGCGTGAAAAGTACGAGATCGGCATGCACTCTATCAGAGGCGGCACGATCGTAGGCGAGCATGACATCATCTTCGCAGGCCGTGACGAGGTGATCACCCTGAGCCACTCCGCTGCTTCAAAGGAAGTTTTCGCAGTAGGCGCAGTAAACGCAGCCGTGTTCCTTGCTGACAAGACCGCAGGGCTTTACGATATGTCCGATGTTATTGCCGAGCTGAAGTGATATACTATTTCATCAATACAACAAAAATCCCTGTCTCACACGAGGCAGGGATTTTTTATTATATAACATAATTATCGGACAAATGCTCACGGGAATGAGTTATGATATCCTCAACGGTAATGTTATCCACAACGTTTGTTATAGCCTCGTAAAGCTTTTCCCACACATAAAGTGTCTCGCACTCGGCAGCACGTTCGCAGGTGTTCACATTGTCCTCAAGACAAACAACGGGAGCAAGATTGCCCTCTGTCAGTCGGAGTATCATTCCAACGGTGTAATATTTCGGGGGATTTGTAAGCTTATATCCGCCCTGCGCACCTCTTACGCTTTTTACAAAGCCCGCTCTGCTGAGAAGAATAACTATCTGTTCAAGATATTTTACGCTGATATTCTGGCTTTCGGCTATGTCACGCAGAGGAATGGCAGTTCCGTTATCATTTGCCGCAAGGGTACACATCATACGAAGTGCATATCTGCCCTTGGTAGATATTTTCATAACAACTAACCTTCCTTTCATCTATCAAATCATATATTTCATAGTAGATTAGTATTATTATACTCCTTTTTTCCGAGAATGTCAATAGGGTTTTAGGAAATTAAATTTATACTGATATTTAATCGTTCTATAGGCAAAGCCAAGGATTTGTCTATAGGCTGATTGAGGATCAGTATTATATAAAAAAGCTGCTCCGCAATACGATATTTGCAGAGCAGCTTTTGCTTAACCGATATTATTCGGAATACTTGCTTCCGCTGTACTTTCTCTTTGTGGCAAATGCAAGAGCAATAGCCGAGATAACGGCTGCGGCTTCTGCTGCATAGAGAGGAGTGCGGCTCTCACCTGTCTTAGGATTGGAAACTGCGGAGAAGTCAGTAAGAGGAACATCGCCGTCCTCCACAATTACCATATCGGTAAGAGGAACATCAGAGTCATAAACCTCAATATAAGTGGTGTTGGTCTCTGTTGTTTCGGTGGTGACAGAAGTTTCGGTATCGGTGGTATTTGTAGATGTGCCCGTTGTTACACTTGTGCCTGTAGAGGTGTTTGGTGTATCAGGAACTGTGGGAACATCAGGTGTGGTATCAGGTGTATCGGGAGTAGTGCTGTCATGATCGCCTGTGTTGGGCGTGTCGGGATTGATGTCGCCCGAGTCGCCGTTGTCAGGTGTATCGGGTGTTGTATTTCCGGAATCACCGTTGTCAGGGGTATCAGGTGTTGTGCTGTCGGAAGTTCCGGGATTGGTATTGTCCGAACCGCCGTTATCGGGAGTATCAGGATTTGTATTTCCGGAACCACCATTGTCAGGGATATCAGGTGTTGTGCTGTCGGAAGTTCCGGGATTGGTATTGTCCGAACCGCCGTTATCGGGAGTATCAGGATTTGTATTTCCGGAACCACCATTGTCAGGAGTATCAGGGTTTGTGTTGCCTGAATCTCCGCCTGCAGGAGTGTCAGGATTTGTGTTACCGGAATCTCCACCTGTAGGTGTATCGGGATTTGTGTTACCGGAATCTCCGCCTGTGGGTGTATCGGGGTTGGTATTGCCTGAATCTCCACCTGTAGGTGTATCAGGGTTGGTATTGCCTGAATCGCCGCCAGAAGGTGTATCGGGATTTGTATTGCCTGAATCGCCGCCTGTGGGAGTGTCAGGATTTGTGTTACCCGAATCTCCACCTGTAGGTGTGTCAGGGTTGGTGTTACCCGAATCTCCACCTGTAGGTGTGTCAGGGTTGGTATTGCCTGAATCTCCGCCTGTAGGTGTGTCAGGGTTGGTATTGCCCGAATCTCCACCTGTAGGTGTATCGGGATTTGTGTTGCCTGAATCTCCGCCTGTAGGTGTGTCGGGATTTGTGTTGCCCGAATCTCCACCTGTAGGTGTGTCAGGATTGGTATTGCCCGAATCTCCACCTGTTGGTGTGTCAGGGTTGGTATTGCCTGAATCTCCACCTGTAGGTGTGTCAGGGTTGGTATTGCCTGAATCTCCACCTGTAGGAGTATCGGGATTTGTATTGCCCGAATCTCCACCGGAAGGTGTGTCGGGGTTGGTATTGCCTGAATCTCCACCTGTAGGTGTATCGGGATTTGTGTTGCCTGAATCTCCACCTGTAGGTGTGTCAGGGTTGGTATTACCTGAATCGCCACCTGTAGGTGTGTCGGGATCTGTGTTGCCCGAATCGCCACCTGTTGGTGTGTCGGGATCGGTATTGCCTGAATCTCCACCTGTAGGTGTGTCGGGATCGGTATTGCCTGAATCTCCACCTGTAGGTGTATCAGGATTGGTATTGCCTGAATCTCCACCGGAAGGTGTATCAGGATTTGTGTTGCCCGAATCTCCACCGGAAGGTGTATCGGGATCAGTGTTACCGGAATCTCCGCCTGTTGGTGTATCAGGGTCAGTGTTGCCCGAATCTCCACCGGAAGGTGTGTCAGGGTTGGTGTTGCCTGAATCTCCACCTGTAGGTGTATCGGGGTTGGTGTTGCCTGAATCTCCACCGGAAGGTGTATCGGGATCAGTGTTACCGGAATCTCCACCGGAAGGTGTGTCGGGGGTGGTGTTACCAGAATCTCCGCCAGTAGGAGTGTCGGGGGTGGTGTTGCCCGAATCTCCGCCTGTAGGAGTATCGGGATTTGTATTACCGGAATCTCCGCCTGTAGGTGTGTCAGGATCTGTGTTGCCCGAATCGCCGCCTGTTGGTGTATCAGGGTCAGTGTTACCGGAATCACCGCCGTCGGGATTATCGGGATCGGTATCGCCGTTATCGCCCTTATCGGGAGCAGTGGGGTCATCGGGGACAAACTGTGTGCCGCCGAACTCATTTACGCCCTCATAGTTCTTGCAGATAAGCTGACCCTCAAAGTGAGGATGACCGCCCATATCTGTTGAAGTAACATCAGCGTTGGGAGCAAGGAGGTTGCCCATGCTTGTTCCGATAGAAACGCCGTATGCGTCGGGAACGTTGAAAAGGATATTTGCGTTGTTTGCAGTGCCGTTGCTTACAGCCTGACCTGCATAATATGTACCGCAGTTGACAGCCATATTAAGGTAACCCTCGCCTGTGATGTTGACAATGGCAACAGAGCCTGCGGGAACATCAAAGGTGAATTTCAGCTGACCGTAGGAGTTTGCAAGAATGCTGTTATACTCGCTGACAGACATTGTAAAAACGTTGATATCGTCATTTGTGCCCACAAACTTCATCTCAGCGCCCCAGTCGCCGTTGGTAACATAGCCGTTGGGGACCATTGCCGCAAGCTTTGCGGAAGTAGCTCTAAGGTTTGCGAACTCTACAGCAAAGTCGATACCCTCAGCATCGGCTGTGGTATATCCGTTAAGGAAGCTTCCGCCGAGAATAGTGCCGCCTACAACAGTCTTATAAGCGGAATAGCTTTCGGGAACTGTAACGTTTCCGCCTACTGCGAAATTACCTGGGCAGTCTGCGCCGTTAACGGTAAAGTTATTCTCAACGAATACGTTGTACTCGGCTGCCTTGCCGAGGAATGCGGTAGTGCCTGCCTCGCTGCGAAGCTCTGTTTCAGCCTCATCATCTTCATCGGTATCGGAATCAACATCGGTGAAATCAGCGTCCTCAGACTGACCGTCATCGCCGTTTTCTTCTTCGTCATAGTTTGTGGAAATGTCATCTGCGTCATCGCCGTTGGCTTCGCTGTCAGTGGTCTTGCCCATAACACTGCCTTCGCCGCCCTCGTTGTCAGCGGACTCGACTGCTGCTGTTTTAACGATAAGACCGTTAGCTGCGGAATCAAGAGTCTCAGCGGAAGCGCTTCCCTGAGCATTTGCAGCAAAAACAGTAAGAGCAAATGCAAACGCACTCAGCGACTGCATTATCTTACGTTTTTTATCGGTATTGCCGTTCATATATTATCTCTCCTCTCAAAAAATCAAAAAGGATAAACTTCATAATTAAAGCATAGGGATATTATTCCACCTACTTAGTATAATTATATCACTGTTGCTATGATTTTTCAAGGTTTTTTTCACTAAAAATTGTATAAAAAGGTTAAATTGTTGTTTTGTACAACCGTAAACCTTTACGTTTTGGCGGTATTGCAATAAATATACAAATCTTTAATAAAAAGATACAATTATTACTGTTTTCCCCGTGACAATTCTATCTTTTTGCTCATCATTGCAGGGCTTGAAGCATACTCCACAGCCGTCTCTTCGGAGATAATGCCCTCGGAGAAAAGCTTGAAAACAGCGCTGTCCATGGTCTGCATACCGGGAGTGGTCTGCATCACGGTCTCTATCTGGTGGGTCTTGTTCTCACGTATCATGGTCCTGATAGCGTTGTTGACAACCATTACCTCAAAAACGGGGTAAAGAGTGCCGTTGGTATCGGGCAGGAGCTGCTGGGAAATTACAGCTTTAAGCACCATGGAAAGCTGCATTCTTATCTGCTGCTGCTGATTGGTGGGGAAGCCGTCGATTATTCGGTCAACGGTATTGGCAGCGCCCACGGTATGGAGCGTCGAAAGCACCAGCTGACCTGTTTCCGCCGCAGTCATGGCAATGCTCATAGTCTCATTGTCACGCATCTCGCCCAGCAGGATAACATTGGGCGACTGCCTGAGAGCCGCTCTCAGGGCATCGGAGTAGCTTTCCGTATCAATGCCTATCTCACGCTGGCTGATAATGCTCTTTTTGTGCTTGTGGAGGAACTCGATAGGGTCCTCAATGGTAACGATATGCCCCGGGCGCTCACTGTTTATCTTGTCTATCATACAGGTAAGGGTGGTGGATTTTCCGCTGCCTGCCGCTCCCGTTACAAGGATAATGCCGTTCTGGTTCTCCGCCAGTGACAATATGCTGTCGGGGATATGAAGCTTTCCGCTGTCGGGAAGCTCAAAGGGCACGCTTCTCAGCACTGCCGCAAGTGTACCTCTCTGACGGTAGGCATTCACTCTGAATCGTCCCACGCCCGCAAAGGAGAAAGAAAAGTCCATCTCACGGCGCAGATCCTCCGCTTCGGTATCAAGCTCCGCCAGAAGAAAAAGCTCCTTCATAAGCTGTGCCGAGTCCGCAGGCGTTACCGTCTCGTCATCGCAGCGCATAACATTTCCGAACACCTTGAAGCTTACAGGCGTTCCCGTTACTATAAAAATGTCCGAAGCGTTCAGCGTTACCGCTTCTTTCAGTATCTCTCTTATGCTTCGCATATTATCAGCCCTTTCTATCCGAGCCATACGTTGATGTGCTCTTCTTCGCTGCTATCTTCAGGCTCCAGCGCAACAGTGCGCCTTGCCGTGACCGTGTACCGCTCCCCCTCTGCCGATGCGTCAAGCGGCACCTTTATCTCCCAGTAAACAGCAGTGCTGCCGTCAATGGGCGTTGTGCAGGAAACAGTATAAAAGTCCTTTTCTATATGATATTCCGCATAGTCAAGCTCTGAGACCATTGCCTCAAAATTCATATCAAAAAGTCCGCTTTCCGCCGCCTGAGCAATGCAGCCGTCAACCTCTGCCAGCCTCTTTTCAGAAAGATTGTACGCACTGCGGTATCTGGTCAGATATTCTGCACTCCTGTCAGCCAGAGCCGAACCTCCTGCCGCTGCGGCGCAGGCAAGCCCTCCCAGAGATACAAGGCTCACTATCAGAAAAACGGTGATAAGGGTCATAAATCCCGGAACTGTGATGTTCTTTTTCATATTCCGCCCTCCATAAAGTCAGGCTCATATCTTGCGGCAGTTTCCGAGATCTCTCCGTCCTGCCATATGATATTTATGACCGAGGTTTTCATCTGTCCGTAGGCTGAGTCCTCGGTATCCTCGCTTATTATGATGCTTATATTCCCCTCAGGGTCGTATGTAAAGCTGCTGTCTGTGATAATGGCAGTCCCCGATATGCCGAAAAGCTCCTCCGCACACTGTTCGAACGATCTTCCCGCACTGTACAGCTCGCACCACGACTGGGCACAGGCAATGGCAGAAGCCTTTATCTGCCTGTTTTCCGCCGTCTTTGCGGCAATGGAGAACATCTGGAGCACCGCACAGCAGGATATGGCAAACACAGGGATTATCAGCACAAGCTCGGTAAAAAACGAATCAAGCAAAATGCCCCCGTCTGCACGCCTAATGCCGAAAATATTCTTTCTCACTCAATCGTCCTCCGCTGTCAGAAAAGTCATTTCAGCCCCCGCAGCGGTATAAACGGTGCAGGTGTTCCCGCTGCGGCTGGTAACGGTTATCTTTGCCGTGTCACCGCAGTCGGTAACGGTAAGCCCCTTTATCTCGAAAATGCCCTCACCTGCCGAAGCGCCGCTGCCCTCGGGGATAAGTGCCTCGCTGAGCAGTCCGTTTGAGCAGGTCATAACATTCTCGTAGCCGTCCCTGCGGGAAACGGTCATTTTCTCAAAATTTCCATTGCTGTCCGTATAAACGGTTATAGCCCCCTCTGCGCTGCGGATACGGTTGGCAGTGAGCTGAGCCGCCGCCAGTCCGTCAACAGCGTCCGAGCTGCTTTCGCTTATCCTGTCAAGGCAGCCCACCGCCGCCCACATAAGTGCAAATGCGCATACGGTGAATATGACCATCAGCAGCAGACTGACAGGGCGCACGCCGCCGGTATGCACCTTTGTTTGGGTAAATCTGTTCAAGCCGACGTGCCCCCTTTGCAATATCAGTATATCTCGGAGAAGTTGCCCAGGAATTTGAAGTAGCCCATGCCCGATTTAAGGTCATCAAGGAATGCAGCCACCTTGCGGTTTGCATATGAACCGTCAAAATCCAGGAAGATGATAGCCTCAAAATCCTTGCCCGCAAGGGTCTTGTTGACGATCTTTTTAAGGTTAAGGCCATAAACCGCAAACTTGGTAAGTATTCTGTAAAGTCCTCCGGGAGTATGGGGAACGGAGAAGGATACGGAAATAGTATTTGCCCCCTCGGGCGCCATGAACTTCTTGGAGAAGCAAATAAATCTTGTAAAGTTGGGATATGCGTCCGCAGCGTGCTCCTCAACTATTTTAAGTCCGTTCTTTTCTGCGCAGGACTTGGAGCATATGCAGCCGATAGTGTTGTCCGTGCTGTCACGCACCATCTCAGCGGCAAGAGCGGTGTTGGTGTATTCCGCAGGCTCATATCCGCAGTTTTTGATGTAGTTGGAGCACTGTGCCAGCGCTTCTTTCTTGGAATATACTTTTCTTACGTCGGCAGGGTCGGTGTCAGGCTTTACCGCAAAGCAGTGAGTTATCTCCACACGGACTATGTTTGTTATGTAAAAGTCGTGGTTTGCCATAAGGTTATAGGTCTCCTCAATAGAGCCTACAGTGGAGTTTTCCAGAGGCAGTATGCCGAAATCCGCACGTCCTCTTTCAACCAGGTCAACCACGTCCTTGAAGCCTGTCACAAAGCGGATAGGCTTGTTTTCGCCGAAAAGCTTGATGCAGGCAGCCTCGGCATATGCACCCGAAGTTCCCTGGCAGGCAATTACCTGCGCATTTTCGGGGTGGAATATCTCAGGCTTTTCGTATATCCTGCCCCATGTATATACCTCTGACTGGAGGCACTTGCTTATGTCCATTACTTCCGTGAACATTACCGCCGCAGCGTCCGCCATATGCTCGGGAGAAGCGGCTCTTACCTTGTCAATGACCTGCTGCTCTCTGCCCTCCTGCATAATGGGAAGGTCGTTTTCCTTTTTGTACAGAGCTATGCTTTTGCATATCTCCATTCTTTTCAGGAAAAGCTGGAGCATTTCCCCGTCTATATCGTTAATTTCTTTTCTGAGATCATCAAGCTTCATTTAAATAAATTTCCTTTCATTTTGCCTGCTTTGCAGCCGCTTACGAAATATCCGCCAGCTCCAGATATGCGCCGCCGTTTTCGGCAATATAATCCTTTCGTCCCTGAAGGTCGTCGCCCAGAAGCAGGTCAAACATCTTTGAGGTAGCCTCCGCATCTGCGGGAGTTACCTTGATGAGCCGCCTTGTTTCGGGGTTCATTGTGGTAAGTGACATCATCTCGGGGTCATTTTCGCCAAGTCCTTTTGATCTGTCTATCTTGTACTTTTCGTCGCCTATCTTTGCAAGTATCTCTGTTTTTTCCTTTTCGTCATAGGCAAAATATGTCATCTTTTTTGTGGTTATCTCAAACAGCGGCGACTCTGCGATATAAACGCAGCCCTCCTCGATAAGCGTGGGGGTGAGCCTGTAAAGCATGGTCAGAACCAGTGTTCTTATCTGGAAGCCGTCAACATCGGCATCGGTACAGATGATGACCTTGTTCCAGCGGAAATTCTCCATTGAAAAGCTTGAAAGCTCCTTGTTTGCCTTGGATTTTACCTCAACGCCGCAGCCCAGCACCTTGATAAGGTCGGTGATGATATCGTTCTTGAATATCTTGTCGTAATCCGCTTTAAGGCAGTTGAGTATCTTTCCTCTGATGGGGATAACAGCCTGAAATTCGGCGTTTCTTGCAGTCTTGCAGGAACCGAGAGCCGAGTCGCCCTCCACGATATATACCTCTCTGCGTGATTTGTCACGGGTACGGCAGTCAACGAACTTTTCAACCATGTTCGCCAGGTCTATCTGCTTTGTAAGGGTGTTCTTGCTTGTCTGCCTGATGCGCTCCGCCGACTCTCTGCTGCGCTTGTTTACAAGCACCTGATCGGCTATCTTTGCGGCATCATCGGGATTTTCGATGAAATATACCTCCAGCTGATGCTTTAAGAAATCCACCATATTGTCATAGATAGACTTGTTGTTGATAGCCTTCTTGGTCTGGTTCTCGTAGGAGGTGTATGTGGAAAATGTAGATGAAACAAGCACAAGGCTGTCGCTCACATCATCGTCCTTGATAGACTTTTCATTCTTCTGGTACTTGTTGTTTGACTTGATATAATTATCAATAGAAGAGCGGAAAGCCTGGCGCACAGCCTTCTGGGGAGTGCCGTCATATTCAAGGAAGCTGGAATTGTGGTAATATTCCTGAAAGCTTACAGTCTTTGAGAATGTGAAAGCCACCGAAAGCTTCATCTTGTATTCGGGGCGGTCGGCAGCGTCCCTGCCCTTGCGCTCGCAGGAGCAGAACTGCATGGGAGTGAGCTTATCCTCCCCCACTATCTCCTCAAGATAATCTGTGATACCGTTCTCGTAGTAGTAGCTTACCTCGTCAAAGCCGCCCTCTTCCGTCTCACACCTGAAAACAAAGGTGACCTTGGGGTTTACCACCGCCTGCTTTTTAAGGATAGTCTCAAAATAATCACGGGGGATATCAATATCGGTAAACACCTCGGAATCGGGCTTCCAGCGGGTCTTGGTGCCCGTTGCCCTGCCCTTGTAAGGCTCCTTGGAAAGTCCGCCTATGTTCTCGCCCTTTTCAAAGTGGAGATTGTATTTATATCCGTCTCTGCGGACTTCGACGTCCATATATTCGGAGGCATACTGGGTAGCGCAGGCACCCAGACCGTTAAGTCCCAGTGAATACTCATAGTCGCTGTTGTCATACTTGCCGCCTGCGTACAGCTCGCAGTAAACCAGCTCCCAGTTCCAGCGCTGCTCGGCATTGTTGAAGTCAACGGGGCAGCCTCGTCCGAAGTCCTCCACCTCGATGGACTTGTCAAGAAACTTGGTGACGATTATCCTGTCGCCGTGACCGTCTCTTGCCTCGTCAATGGAGTTGGAAACTATCTCAAAAACCGAGTGCTTGCAGCCCTCCAGATCGTCCGAGCCGAAAATGACCGCAGGACGCTTTCTTACTCTGTCCGCACCCTTTAATATGCTTATGCTTTCATTGCCGTAATTCTTCTTTGCCTGACTCATTAAAAAACAAAAATCCTTTCCTTATTTATGCTCTGTCTTTATGTTGGCGATGTTTTTCTCCCTTGAATCAAGGATATATTTGCAGCCTGCAAAGACTGCTCCGAAAAAGATGACAGGCCGCCAGTCAACTCTTGAGCGGCGTGACGACACATACACAGCCTTGGGCTTGTCATGCTCGCCAATGGTGTAAAGAGCCGCAGGGATACCGTCCTCCACAACTATCTTTGTGGGGCGTGAGCTTATGAGCGCCCTTAAAACAACATCGCTCAGGAATGCGGATATGCAGGCAGCGGCAGCTGTCTTTCCGACAGTTTCAATGACCTCACGCAGGGTCTGTTCATCAACATAATATCCGTTGTAGCCGTTCATACGTCATTTCCTTTCTTTAATTATACGCTGCACTCCATAAAGTAGTCGTCCATAACGTAGCCGTTGCCGATATCGGTAACGCCGTCGCCTATGGTCTCAAATCCCATTTTCTTGTATGCAGCAATGGTGTTTGCGTTGTACTTGTTTACGGTGAGCCATATCGCCCTCATGCCGTGATCCCTTGCGAACTGCTTGTGGCAGTCCATTGCGGCACGGGCATATTTCTTTCCCCGCTCCTCCTTGCAGATGTAGAGCTTGGAGAGAAAAAGCCTGTCCCCGTCGGGCTTAATGGCAGTGTAGCCGATGTCATCGGCACCTCTTTTGATGATATAGTAGATATATCCCTCACCTGCGATGTTTTCTTTCATTGCCTTGAATGAGCAGAATTTATCCACCATATAATCTATCTGACCCTCTGTAAGGATACAGGGGAAATACTCGTGCCAGATATGGTCGGCAATGGCTGCCACTCTTTCC
>ULUA01078792.1_pt1 | contig 11398 bp, 14 predicted proteins | sample 1958081 | NCBI WGS metagenome assembly ULUA01 (sample SAMEA4835748, study PRJEB28245) | human gut metagenome | biome: gut microbiome; material: fecal sample | place: Denmark | collected 2008
AAGTCCTGTTTCGGGCTTGACTTTTTATTTGCAGGCTTTCTAACCAAATAGCGTTCATCTGTTATGGTGCTAAAACTCGTGGCTCTTCTAGCATTTGCATGCGTTATAGCAAAGAGATCGAAACATAAAAAGCCATATAGGAAAGAACTCACTGGAAAGTTGCCAGCGGGTTCTTTCTTATATGGCTCAAAGTTCTAAGTTAAAATATTTGATTGCTGAAGAATCATTGTATTCTGCTCGACTTTAATCAGCTAGGTAGAGCTGTCATCTGGAAATAGAGAAATGCATCCTCGTCGAAAGACTGTAAGGCCACCATCTCTTTACACTGAGATGACGGCCTTACTATTCGCCTACTGTTAGCGCCGACCTAACTTGACGGGAAATAGCCGGGCTGTTTTGTCGGCCAGCCGGGGTGTTTTGTCTGTGCCGCCGATTTGAAATGTCATAATCTCAATAAGTTGTATTTGCAATTTCCACAATCTTCTGATATAATTTCTATGTATAGTTGGAGGTTTTGTCTGTTGCCCCCTTACTGGCCATGAGGGGGACCCAACCTTATACAAATGAACATGTTCAGGTAATATCGGTCTTGCGAAAAAGGAAAGGGAGTAAATTGAGCATGAAGAAAAGATTAGTTCCTCTGGTCTTATCGGTTTCCCTTTGATTATCCCTGAGCCTCCCCGCAATGGCTACCTCTGGCCCAGATGATGCTGCCCTTAGCGATGTCTATATTGCTTTCTCTGAGCAACTGGCAGATATGGACATCACGGTGCAGACTTGCCTTGAAGACTTTATTTCTGGGTACGAGTCGTTTACTGGTGAAACTGTGCAGCAGTATGTCGATGAACTCGTTGAGTATGAAATTCAGCTTGCCCCTCAACTGGAAGATGGAATAAATGCCAATCTACGAGCTGCAGCAGAGTTCTATGCAGCCAACCCGCCCGAGCCTGAAACTCGTGCCAGCGTCCGTGGCGAGTGGTACGACAACATTGGAGAAACCGACCCTGAGCCTTCTGAGAGAGCGGATTATAGTACCTACAATATTCTCTCTACTGTGAAGAAGGGCGACATTGTTCAGGAAACCAGTGGCGGGATTGCTACAATCGTAGGCCATATCGCCATTGTGGAAGGTAAGTATTGGGACTCGACTCACAAGCTGTATTATATCCGGACTGTTGAGGCTACTTGGCCGACGGTTACGCATGGTGCGCTGGACGATGAGCGGTATGACGAGCGTGGCGTCAATGTCTACTATGTTACCAACGCATCCAGCACGAAAAAAAGCGGGGCTGTGGACTTTTGCATTGGACAGATTGGAAAGCCTTGGCGGCCTGATCTCAACATAGTGTCTAAATTGAATGCCGACGAAGACAATCCCAATTGGTACTGCTCCGAGTTGGTATGGGCTGCGTATTATAGTGAAGGTATTAACTTGAATGGTAGCACCATTCCCAACCATCTTTATATGCCGGATGAGCTTGCAAGCAGCTCCAAACTTACCTACAGGGATGTAGAATAAAGGGTGATAAGATATGAAAGCTAATCGCCATTTGCGTATAGCTGTAGGGCTATACGGTATAATATGGGCCTTGTCAGCAATTACCTTCTGGTTGTTCTACAAAAATTCTCAAATGGCGATGCTTCATGTTATTGTAGTCCAATATGTGGTTATGCCAGTTGTGACCCTTATCTCGTCTATTTTTGTAGGTAGGGCGCATTTACCAGCTAAATATGTTTGGTTGATGCCGGTTTGTTTTTCTGTTGCATATCTACTCTACGGGCTACTTACCCTCTCACTTAGTCAATACCTTCTTGCCGAGGTTATGTCTGTCCCTGAATTTTTTGATTTTCTTATTGGTCTTGTTTCCTCTGCAATTGGCCTGTTAATTGGAATTGCTTTGGGGAAAAAATCTAAGAAATCAATTTAATGAAACAGTAATTCATATGAGAGCCAGGCCGAAGACGGCTTGGCTCTCTTTGATTTGAGTCCGATACAAGTGAAGACGGCCCCCATAATGTCTATGAAGTGGTTGCAACACTTCATAAACGGGGTGCCGTCCTCTCGTCTACCAAAGACATGATTAGCATAGCACGATTTGAAATGTCCCGCAATGGGGACAAAACTAAAATTTTTAGCAAAGAGGACAGTATCTGTCCAGTTTGTGGAGGGCCGCTCAAGGTCCATGGAACTTGTACCCGCAAGGTCCGGCATGGAGACCATACGCGCCAATACCATCTGAGGGTAATGGAGTGCCGATGTTGTGGAAAGACCCACAGGGAGTTACCAGAAGGCATTGTCCCGTACAAGCGGCATGGACTGAACTCCCTTTGTGAGATTGCTGAGGCCACAGAAACCCAGCACATTTGCGAAACCTCGACTTGGCTGCGCACCCGTTTCTGGTTTGCGTGGTTTCTTTGGTATGCCCAAAATATTAAGTACGGATTGATTGCAGCAGGACAGGTTCCAACGACATTTTACCCCGGCCATTCCCTGCGCCGACGGACGGCGAGTTTTGTCCGGCTGGTGGCAAACAGCGGAAATTGGGAACAGCATCGTTCCGCCATGACAAGGGAATACATCCCGTCTATACTGATGCCATCCTAAAGTACAGGAGGCGACGCCGGTATGGATATGAAAGACCAAAAGCTCGCTACAGAGATTGCCGAGGAACGGATGACACTGATTGCGCCCCTCTTGTCCCAAAACTTGGACAAAGACAGTGTACGGCTAATCCGATCTGAAATCTGTGAGCGAAACCAAATCTCCCCCAGGACGCTGGAACGCTATCTGTCTTCCTACCTGAGAGGCGGATTTGAGGCCCTGAAACCGCAGAGCAAGAGCGCCGAGTACAAATACAAAATCCCGCAGGAGTTGCTTGACGAGGCCATACAGCTCCGCAGAGAACTCCCCAGCCGGAGCATCCCGACTATTATTAAAATCCTGGAGCTGGAGGGGAAAGCGGAGCCCGGCTTTCTAAAGAGGACCACTTTGCAGGATGCCCTGAGCAGGGCCGGGTATTCTGCGGCCATGATGAGCCTCTACAACGACAAGGGTTATGCTTCCCAACGCTTCCAGCGTACTCACCGGCACGATTTATGGCAGGGGGACATTAAGTATGGCCTTACCCTTAACCTGGGAGGGAGGCCCACGCAGACCTATTTTTCCTGCCTGATTGACGATGCCACCCGGTATATCCTCCACGGTGAGTTCTATGGGAACATGGAGCAGGGCATTGTGGAGGACACGCTGCAAAAGGCCATGACCAAATTTGGGCTTCCCAGGCGGCTCTACTTTGACAACGGCACCCAGTACCGCACCCACTGGATGAAGCGAGCCTGTGGACTTCTTGGTATCCGGTTACTATATGCGAAACCCAGAAACCCGCAGGGCAAGGGCAAGCAGGAGCGTTTCAACCAGACTTTGGATGCCTTTTTGGCCGAGGCTGCTCTACACCCTCCCGAGAGCTTGCAGGAGCTGAATACGCAGTTTAACGCATGGCTGAACGAGTGCTACCATTCCAGGCCCCACAGCGCCCTGGGTACGACCCCGGAGATTGCTTTTAAGTCTGACTCCATGCCTCCCCGCTTTGTGGACAAGGCACTCATGGCAAGGGCCTTCCTCCGCTGCGAAACCCGCAAGGCAGACAAGAGCGGCGTGATTAGTTTTGGCGGGAAGCGGTATGATTTGGGCGTAGTCTTTGCCGGGCAGCAGGTGGATGTGGTCTACGACCCGGCCTGCACAGATGTGCTCACGATTGAAAGCTCGACCTGCTCACCGTTCCAGGTACACCAAATTGTAGTTGGTGAGCATGTGGCCCCCAGGCCAAAGAGAAAAGAGGTTGAGCGTATCCCTGTTGAGCATTCCCGGCTTCTGGACGCGCTCGCTGAGCAGCACCGAGAAAAGCAGCGCAGGAGGGCTATTTCTTATACTTCCGAAATTGAGAAAGGGTGAGCTGCGTGTACGAAGAATTTTTTGAGATGGAAAAGACGCCGTTTATACGAGGCATCCCGGTGGGCGACCTCTACACGGACCAGGACACCGAGGAAATCCACAACCGCCTTCTCTACGCAGCCAGCCGCCAGCTTTTTGCCCTTGTGATTGGAGACCCAGGCACAGGCAAAACGACCGCCCTGCGCCGCTTGAAAAGTGTTCTGGATGGGCAGGAATACTCCGTCCTGTATCTCTCTGAATCCAAGCTCACGCCACGGCATTTCTACAATGGACTGCTGGAACAACTGGGGTGTGAAACAAGGTTTTACCGGGGCGATGCCCGGAATCTGCTGCACCACCAGATTGAAATTATGCGGGGCGTGGAGCACAGGAAGCTGGTGGTGATTGTGGATGAAGGCCACCTTCTCTCCAAAGAGATGCTGGAGGAAATCCGCTTCCTGCTCAACTACCGGATGGACTCTGAAAATCCCCTTGCGCTGATCTTGGCCGGGCAGACTGAACTCTGGGAAAAGCTGAAGCTGCACGCATACCGGGCTATTCTACACCGGGTTGATATCCAGTGTTTCCTAATCCCGTATGACTTTTCCCAGACAAAAGCCTACATTGAGAAGCAACTGGCCTATGCCGGACACCCCAACGCAATCTTTTCCGAGGACGCCATGAAAGCTGTCCACTCTTTTTCCTCCGGCATCCCACGGCTGATTAACCGGGCTTGTACCCAGTCCCTTGTCTACGCATACCAAAACCGCCGGGCTATTATTGATGACCGGATGGTGCAGCTCGTCTTGGAGGGCGAGGTTTCCTGAATACTGAAAAGAAGGGAGTGGCTCCGGCCTCTCCCTTCTTTTATGCGACAAAACAGCCCGGCGGCAACAAAACGCACCGGCCGCCGGACACCGCCGCCCGGCTACGGCCGACAAAACAGCCCGTCTATTTTACGACAGAACAGCCCGGCGGCGACACCTACATAGTTAACGGTTACACTTGAACTCTGGAGAATGCATCCTAAACTCGTCTTTACTGCAAAAAAAGGTCCACTCCAAGCAATTCTTCAACATCGGCCGTGCCCCCAAGAAAATGGTCTTCAATCTCCGTTCATAGAGTTCCTCTACTTCGTCAATCCGATCCTCCAGGACTTATGTTCAAGAGCCCAGTCATCATGCTCTTTGCTCTCCGTATCTTCGGGTACGCGTTCGTCAAGGTCTTCCGGCGCAACTGGGAGGATCTCCTTGATTCTATCCAAAGGAAATGGTGCATCTTCCGGCTTGAAGTACTCAACCTGAACAACTCTCGCCTTTAGAATGTGCTCATAATCACCAACCGGTACCGTCACCTGGTCTCCCACTTTATACTCGAAATGCCTGTCCAGGTAATAGTAAGTCTTCCCATGCGGTTCAAACTCCACCAGGCAGAAGGCAAGACAGGAGGACTTATCCAATGGCTTCTTGAAATAGTTTTCATTCAACAAATCATGGATATGGTAGAATTCAAAAAACTCCTTCAGGCACTCGACGAAGTCAGACCAATCCTCCGGTAGCCCATAGCAGTCGAAGCAGCCGGAAAGCACCAGCTGCGGGCTGACTTCATAATCAACGGTGATGTTGTATTCCCGTTCCTCGTCTGAATCCACAGGTTCTCTTTCTAGGAGACTGTCCGTCATCCTTCTGAAGAGAGTATCCACATCCAGAGCATCCAGAAGACTCGGAACACCCTTATGGACATGGTATCTGTGTGTCGTCTCACATGCTGTTCCAAATTGGTGATGGTATTCAATCGTCTCACTGGCTCGGTCGATGATGAGAGACTCCCCATAGGTCCTAGTAATCGGAGAAGAACCGAACACCGGAATGCTAGGCTGAATATGCCGTATAAACTGATAGTTCACAGCAATTCGATTGATCCGATCACACTCGGGCTCACCATCGAAGGCAAATAAGCCCTTTCGATCCAACACTGACCTCAGTTCATCCGATATGGCATCCAGTGTGGGGGAAGAGCCTCTGAGCATGGGACCGGTGAATCGAAAAGAAGTTCCTTCTGCATTGGTCAACTCCAGTTCCCAGGCGGCCACATCCGTTGCCATGCCGATTCGTTCAGTGCCGGCAAAGTGCGTAGTGATTTTTTGAAACAAGGATTCCACGCAACGATGATCCACAGTGAATTGCTTACGGCTCATGAGGCTATTGTGTGCTGTGTCGTGATAGGAAAAGCGAGAGAGCCAAACCTTACCATTTGCGGTCAGGGTCAGTCGCTGCTCCACTTCTTCACCAGGAGCAGGAAGAGGACCGTAGCCCATATTATTGGCAATGAGGCGCATCTTCTGGAGTTCTCCTCGAAACGGGATATACTCATATGAACCCATCATCCAACACCTCCTCATTGCATCACCTATCTATGGTAAAGGATACCATAGCAGAGCATCCTCGTCAAAATGAATGCGCCAATCTGTAAGGCCTATCGCACCTTTTTAAGACATGCGGCGAGCACCATGATCGGAAAGAACACCACGATCAGCAGACCCAGCAGCATCGCATTATAGGAGGACCAGTCCGCACGATGCCCACCTCCGGCCATTCCAATCTGAAGGATCAGCTTTAGTACAAACAGTACGCAGAGAAGAACTGCAAGTGCTGCCCAAATATAGAGTAAAATCATAACATATCCCTCCATCCTTCAAATGATGGCCCAGGTTTGATTCTGTGCAGATAGGGAGTCGATGATGTTCAGCACATTCAAGACAGCTGCCTTCTTTGCCTGACGCTTCTCACGGGCCCGCGCTTTACGGTACCGCTTTGTTCCCTTCAATGGGGGAGCCTTCGGCTGCGGAGCCGGACACAGTGGGTGCATCATGCGGTAGTAGTCGTGATCAATAATGTAGTTCAGGTATTCCTGGAGCGTGGCATAGTTGACATGTTGATCGTGGTATCCCGCCACAGGTCCCGATCGCTTCGACTCGAAGTCATTGTGGTGGTATAGCTTTGTATGATTGCAGTTGTCATCGGCTAGAATCCGCCAACTGCTCCATGGCGAAGAAATAGAAATGAAGTTTCTGCGGAGACTGACTGAGAGCCCCTTCTGTCGGCAGATCTCCATCAACGCTTCCTCCTCTGCATGGAAGAGGCCGACAAGGGGATGGCAGACTTTGCACAGACGGTAGCTGGCTGCGTGAGCTTCAGCAAGCGTCTGGAAAGTGCCCAGGTGATCCTCCTCGATTGCCAGGTGATACCTGCAATCTTCTGTGTGAATGATTTTGCTTCTACTATTTTTGCTGTAATAGTACATTGGGACACCGCCTTTGAATTCTGGCATCAGAATATCATCTTTGGTGTCCCATAATCAGTACTTCGTCGTCAAGCGACAGGCGCCTTTCGCCGTTGATGCTAAATGAATATTGATATCACAGCCAGCAAGATAAGCAATGCAATACATATCGCCATGATCGGATGATTCGTAACCATGTAGTCGATAATTGATAAATCCCGATTATATACTGCTTTCTGTGCATGTCGCGCTGCCTTGTATCCATCTATCATGTCATTCATTAACCAGAGTGCAACTATGATAAGCAGAATTGCCATAAAATCCACCTTCAATACAGACGTGCGGAACCGATATAAAGATGGGCCGCAGGTCACACATTCACTTCATTTGAGTCAATCCAATAACGAAATCTGATCCTCAAGCTCTTGGATTTGATCTGTGAGTTCATCCCGTTGCGCCTCCCAACGGTTATGAGCAGGGCTGAAAAAGTCTTCCGGTTCAGCAAGCTCCAAATTGAACAGCCGATCATTCAGTTCCTCCAGCTGCGTCTGCAAATCCTCAAGCTCTCCAATATGAGAGCCGCCATCCCCCTTGATCTCTTCTTCGTCATTTTCAAAGAGATCCTGCATGATGGCAAAGCCGATGCCGGCCTCGATGCTGTCGGTTTCTCCATCTCCATTGAAATCATACAGCCCGCCAAATAAGTTATCAAACATATAGACCCTCCCATTTCCCGGCTAATTTATCGTTTGCTCAGCTATTCCGCAACGGATTGCATCGCTTGCATGGGTCATATCCCATAGAAATCAGGTCCTCCCTGGATCCGTGGTAGTCTTCCCGATTGGATGCCTTGATGTCATCGGCACTCGAGCACGACGGCAGGTGGAACTTCTTCGTGTTTTTGTTTAGCACATAGTCTGCCTGTGTGGTTGATGTCCCAGTCTGCGAATTTGCTGAAGGATCTTGAACGGACGGCGGAGCAGCCGGCTCCGTCGCAGCGGTGTTGCCATCAAGAACACTGTCACCAGTAGCGTAGTCGATTGTCACTCCCGGCTGCATATTGTAGGCATAGACACAAAAGCAGATATCGTCGCCGATATCCTCGACGGAGTATCCCTCCATCAAGACACCGCTGGCCAACAGATTGTTGCCTTCAAATATAGGGGTAACACGGTAAAGAACATGGTTGTTCGTTTCCTGGACATAGTCTGCTACCATATTCTCAAAGGGGAGCATACCATCGATGTTTAGATATCGGGTTCCGGTGATCAGATTCTCCTCATTCGCATTCTCACCGGTCAACTGGTAGCCGATGAGGTGGCAACGATTATAGAGATACTTCCCGTCTACACAATCATATTTGACAGTATGCCAACCAGTCGGCTTTACCTGACCAATGCTGCCACGGTCCTCTGTGGGCATGATATCCTGCCCAACGCAGGCGTAGGCCATGCCGCAGCGCCCCTTGTCATCCAGTGGGCTGTAGGACTCAAAAGAGGATGTTGTAAGTTCCTCGGCAGTGAAGTAAGGAATGTTCCCATTGATTGCTACATAGGCAGACCCAGAATAAGACGGCACGTCAACGATGGAGAAAGCAGTACTGGACGTGATCTCGTCCGGTTTCGCAGCTATCGGCGATTCTGACGTATGGGAGCCTTCATCGAGGCCACCACTTTCAGGTTCATGAGACTGTGATGGCACATCTCCACCAATCGGATCCGTGACTTGGTGTGAGTCCAAATTTTCACTCGGGACTGTCTGCTCAACACCACAACCAGTTAAAACGGAAATCGTCAGGACCATCGCAAGAAGCGTGGATGTCCATCTCGTCTTCATCTCTCATATACCTCCATCGCAATTTTTAGATGCGAGCTGCCGGGGAACTCCTCTGTAGAAACCAGGTGCCAATTGGATAAATCAATCCCAAACTTTAAGTCGGACGGGTAGTGGCGGTGCCACCGGAACACGATCACCTTCTGAATCTTATCTTCATGAGGTTTCACATCCTCGCGTTCAACAAAGCAATAGTCATCAATGCCTGCTTTGCTGAGATAATCATCGTCAGCCAAGATATTGCTGCTGGAGAATAATTTTTGTGAATATGGCGCCATCCGCAGGTTGTTGTCCGCCGTTAGACCTTCAATTCGCTCTATAAGCACGCGATCCTGACTTTGGCGGCGATGATTGAATGCCATGCCGTTTTGATCATCCATACAGACTATGAGTATCATTTGAGTCGCCTCCATATCCCCGATTGCAGTCATTCTATGGACATTTCCTACTGTCACAGATTATAAAATGGATGCTGTCCCATTATCAGGACAGCATCCCAGCAGCTTCATAGGCATCCTCCCAGTAGAAAGCCCTCATGCCATGCCGATCGATTTTCTTTGTGAGCGTGATGAGCCTTGGTGATGAGAGAGGCTCACCGTTCTCCAGGAGCCGCTCCCCCTGGCGCCTGTATCGCATGATCCAGAACCAATGGTATTCGATCAGAAAGGCCATGCATGCTGCTCGAATTCTGTCCATCTTTCTTCCTCCTTATCATTCTATCAGATAGATAATCCATCTACAAGTAAGAGTATAGTTGAATAGAAATAAATAATTTGACGAAATCTGTCGAGTGCGAGATTATTTTGTGAAAGAATCAAAAAAAGAGGCGGAACAACAAAAATCGGGGAAGTCCTGTAACGGACTTCCCCGATCTCACATATAAAGTGGAATAATTGGTTTATGCTACATCATTTATGGTCACCAGCTGCGTCTTCGATGATCACATCGAAAAGCCGTTTCACTCTGCGCTGCTCATATGGAGAGAGTTTCGCCAATTTTTCTGTGATTTCAGAACTAATGATGACAGATGACACTGTCAGTACATCCACGAGCAGGGAATTTGCGTCTACTTCAAGAGCATTGGCAATGGCAACGAAGGTTTCAAACTTCGGGACCTTATCGCCGCACTCAATATTACTCAGGTACTTGGTTGAAATATCCACCTTGGCTGCCAGCTGAGACTGTGTCATGCGGCGTGTCTTCCGCACCTGCTGGATCCGGTGTCCTATCTTCGCTGCGTCCAACTTCACACCTCCTAATAGATAGAGTATCTTTCAATTAGGAGTATAAAATGCAGACAAGGCAATTCAAATCCACCAGTCCTAAGACTATCTTTCTATTTGTAAGACTATCTCGTTTTTTACCTCGCAGCCACACATAAGTTGTGTTTGTCAATAAAAAAGTCTTGCAAAAGGGCTCCAAAAAAGTGAGCACCTTCAACACCCAATAAACTTGTCAGGACTGCATGAGGCGAGCCCCAACGCACACCTTTTGGTGCGCTAACAGATCACGCTCTTTTGCAAGAGTTTTGGAGCCCTTTCGCGAGGGTCGGGTGCACGAAACGCTCACGACCTTTTGCTCACATTTTGGAGCCCCCAAGCCCTTTTTCAAAAAGAACTGCGTTGCCGGTGCATGGACTGCGTAAGACGGTAGCTTTCACCGGAGAAAATCACAATATGGCTGTGGTGGATTAGCCGGTCAACCAGAGCTGCCGTCAGCCTGTTGTCTCCAAAGACGGTGTTCCACTGAGAAAACTCCAAGTTGGAGGTAATAATCAGGCTCTTGCGCTCGTAGCAGTCAGAAATCACCTGGAACAGCAGCTCGGCTGCATCCTTGTGCAGCGGTACAAAGCCAATTTCGTCAATCACAATCAGCTCCACCTTTTTCAGAGAGCCGAGGAAGTTGTTGAGAGTGCCTTTGTTGTTCTTCTCGAGCAGGAGATTGGCAAGACCGGCTGCGGTAAAGAACCGCACCTTTCGTCCTTCCTGGCAAGCTTTCAGGGCAATAGCCGTTGCAAGATGTGTCTTACCTGTACCAACCGTTCCCATAAAGATCAGGTTTTCCTTGGGGGTGAGAAAGTGCAGATCAGTCATATATTCCTGCGTTAAGCCGCTGGGAAGTTCAATGGCAGAATTCCAGACAAACTCATCCAGGGTTTTCAGCACACGGAACCCTGCTGTTTTCACCATGCGGTTAATACGGTTGGCCTCTCGCTCCTGCAACTCCAGCTTTAGAAGCTCGGTCACATACTGCTCGGTGTTCTCGTACTGTACAGAACGCCAGCCCTTTGCCATACCGCCCAGCTTCACCTGCCGCATCATCAGTTCAATCTGCTCAGCCATGGGCATCGCC
>ULUA01085248.1_pt1 | contig 11351 bp, 7 predicted proteins | sample 1958081 | NCBI WGS metagenome assembly ULUA01 (sample SAMEA4835748, study PRJEB28245) | human gut metagenome | biome: gut microbiome; material: fecal sample | place: Denmark | collected 2008
ATCAATCACTTCGGGCGGTGCAATACTGATTTCCTCCTTCTCAATACCGTTGTTTTCAAGGAAACTCACGACGGCAGCGTTTTTCTTCTCCATATTGGCATAAAGCAGTGCAGGGTCATTACCTATGTCTTTGTAGACAAGAGGCCAGACTACCTTGTCAGCAGGCACTTCCATTTCGGCCAGCCCTTTCACACTGACCACACGATCCTTATTCACAAAATTGTTGATACCGCCTTTTACCATGATTCCCAACAAAAGCAGCCCCACGGCTATGATGGCTGCTTCTACTTTCCAGCTTTTCATACATTGATATTTTAGAGTTTATAAACACACACAAATATAACAAACCCAAACGACAAAAAGTGCGATGAATGGTCTATTTTTATATGATTATCCTCACTTATACCCCAAACGAACGAGACATTATACAAAATGCACCAAATCCTCTTTTTTAGAGTATTTAATGAAAATACCCAAAAGAAGGAGTACATCTTCTCCAAAAAGTACCTATTTTTGTCCTTCGAAACAATGTCAAAGCGACAACATGATTAATTTAATAATTCTAACCCCTAAATCCTATGTTGACCCAACGTAAAATCCATACTCACGGTGGCGGTTGGCCGTGACTTTATGGAATGACCGAAGACACTTTCCGTACAACCGTCAAAACCCATATGAGATATGGGACGACCAGTATTTCTTAATTAATCTTCAGCAATATGCGGATGAACATTGTTTTTCGTATATTTGTTGATTGAAAGAACAGTTCAATACTTAATCATTTATTAATAATAAATTTTATGAAAACCAATCTAAGCTCTCAAATCACTCTCAACAGAGTCTCCCCCAGGTACTATAGACCTGAGAATGCATTTGAACGGTCGGTATTGACCCGACTGGAAAAAATCCCGACAGATATTTATGAGTCTGCGGAAGAAGGCGCCAACCAGATTGCCCTTGACATTGCACAGTTAATCCGTGACAAGCAAAAGGCGGGACGTTTCTGTGTCTTGGCACTGGCAGGCGGTAACTCTCCGCGCAATGTATATGCAGACTTGGTACGTATGCACCAGGAAGAGGGATTAAGTTTCCGCAACGTAGTCATATTCAACCTCTACGAATATTATCCATTAGCTCCCAATGCCATCAACAGCAACTTCAACGCATTGAAGGAAATGCTGATAGACCATGTGGACATTGACAAACAGAATGTTTTCACCCCCGACAGCACCATCGCCAAAGACGCCATCTTTGAATATTGCCGTCTTTACGAGCAGCGCATTGAAAGTTTCGGTGGCTTAGACATCGCTTTGCTGGGCATTGGCCGTGTAGGTAATATAGGTTTCAATGAACCGGGTTCACGCCTGAACTCTACCACTCGTCTGATATTGCTGGACAACGACTCCCGCAATGAAGCTTCCAAGATGTTCGGTAGCATTGAAAATACCCCCATCAGCTCCATCACCATGGGAGTAGCCACCATCCTCTCGGCAAAGAAAATATATCTGCTGGCATGGGGTGAGGAGAAAGCGCAAAAGGTGAAAGAATGCGTTGAAGGTCCGGTAACAGATACTATCCCTGCATCTTATCTGCAGACTCACAACAATGCACATGTAGCTATCGACTTGTCTGCCGCCGCCAATTTGACGCGTATCCAACGCCCCTGGCTGGTAACCTCCTGCGAATGGAACGACAAGCTCATCCGCAGTGCCATCGTCTGGTTGTGCCAACTCACCGGAAAACCCATTCTGAAACTGACCAACAAGGACTACAACGAAAACGGTCTGAGCGAACTGCTGGCATTGTTCGGCTCAGCCTATAACGTGAACATCAAGATATTCAATGACCTGCAACATACCATCACCGGATGGCCGGGCGGCAAGCCGAATGCTGACGACACCTATCGTCCTGAGCGTGCAAAGCCCTATCCAAAACGTGTGGTCGTATTTTCTCCGCATCCCGATGATGACGTTATCTCCATGGGAGGCACCATCCGTCGTCTGGTAGAGCAGAAACATGACGTGCATGTGGCTTACGAAACTTCCGGTAACATTGCCGTAGGCGATGAAGAAGTTATCCGCTTCCTGCACTTCATCAACGGGTTCAACCAAATCTTCAACAACAGCGAAGACCAGGTCATCAATGACAAATATACTGAAATCCGTAAATACTTGAAGGAGAAGAAAGACGGTGACATGGATACACGCGACATCTTGACCATCAAGGGACTGATTCGCCGTGGCGAGGCACGCACTGCATGTACATACAATAATATCCCTCTGGATCACTGTCATTTCCTTGACCTGCCATTCTACGAAACGGGCAAGATACAGAAGAATCCTATCAGCGAAGCAGACGTGGAAATTGTACGCAACCTATTGCGTGAAGTGAAACCCCATCAGATTTTCGTTGCCGGCGACCTGGCCGACCCGCACGGCACACACCGTGTTTGTACGGACGCCGTATTTGCCGCCATTGACTTGGAAAAAGAAGAAGGTGCCAAATGGTTGAAGGAATGCCGCATCTGGATGTACCGCGGTGCATGGGCCGAATGGGAAATCGAAAACATCGAGATGGCTGTGCCCATCAGCCCGGAAGAACTGCGTGCCAAGCGTAACTCTATCCTGAAGCATCAATCGCAGATGGAAAGCGCACCGTTCCTGGGCAATGACGAACGTTTGTTCTGGCAACGCAGCGAGGACCGTAACCGCGGAACAGCTGCCTTGTATGACAGCCTCGGACTTGCTTCCTATGAGGCGATGGAAGCCTTTGTGGAATACATTCCGCTATAAACGGATAAAATATTAACAATAGGATGAGATGTATTGCTCCGGCAATGCATCTCATTTTTTCATGTCTCAGCCTTCTTATATTCCCAAGGAATATTTGCAGATATAAAAACAATCAAATAATTTTGTTACTTATTTATCGAAACGACAAAACTTAAAAACAAACACCATTATGAAAAAGTATGCTATCAACATCCTTGTCATTTTATTCCTACTCACGCCATTTACATTGTTTGCAAATGGATGCCATGCCAATAACGACACCATCAAAGTATTGGCAATAGGCAACAGCTTTTCACAAGATGCAGTAGAGCAATATTTGCACGAACTGGGAGAAGCTGAAGGTATCACCATGATTATCGGCAATATGTTTATCGGAGGATGTTCACTGGAACGGCACGTGCAAAACATACGCAACAACGCTCCGGCCTATGCCTATCGCAAAGTAGAGAAAGACGGGGAAAAAACAGAAACCCGGTCAATGACTATTGAGAAAGCACTGGCCGATGAGAAATGGGACTATATCAGTGTTCAGCAGGCCAGCCCTTTGTCTGGTATCTATGACAGCTACAAAGCTTCCCTACCTGAATTGGTTAACTATATCAGGGAACGAATTGGAAAGGAAACCGTATTAATGGTGCACCAGACATGGGCTTATGCTACCAATGCCAACCACACCGGATTCAAAAACTATGACCAGAACCAAATGAAAATGTACACCAGCATTGTGGATGCAGTAAAGAAAGCCGCCAACCTGGTGGGTATCAAGAAAATTATCCCTTCGGGAACCGCCATACAAAATGCACGTACCTCCTTTATCGGCGACCATATGAATAGGGACGGATACCACCTTGACTTAACCATAGGCAGATATACAGCTGCCTGCACATGGTTTGAGGCATTGACCCATCAGAATGTAACAGAAAACCCATATTCTCCCGAAGGAATGGACCCAATCCATAAGAAAGCAGCTCAAATGGCTGCGCACAACGCCATCCTCTATCCGGACAAAGTTACGGAACTGACAGAACTGAAAAAGATTGCCGATTAATGCTTTTTAATTCTTAAGACTTACTTATATGTCTGCAAAATAATAAAAAGAAAGTAACCCGCTCATCAGTGAAGCTTTCTTTTATGTACTTTTGCACGCACCACCGTCTGGTAAAAGCAGATATTGGCAACTTCAATATTTCATCAGTATGAAAAAACTTATCCTAACCGGCATATGGCTCTTGTGTGGATTCCTCCTTCCGGCACAAGAACTAGAGCAGAATGTGGAAGAACGCCTCCAGACATTCTTTAGGGAATACACCACCCATACGGCCAACATCGGTACCTGCAAGCTGGATAGTTTCCGCATTGACTTCCGGAAGAAGAAATTGCTTGTCTATACAAACGAGCGCTTTGCCTACCAGCCTCTACGGCCTGAAACCGTTGATGCCATTTACCGCCATCTGGGACAAATCCTGCCAGGACCGGTGAACTATTTCGACCTCACCGTCTTTGCTGACGGGAAGAGCATCGAAGAGCTTATCCCCAACCTCTACCGGAAAGGGAAGAAAGACAAGGCACGTCTGTTCAGCCACCTGGAATACAAAGGTACCCCCTGGGTAACCCGTACCTCGCGCCCCTACGACATCACCCGCGGACTGGAAGGACGCCACATCGCCCTTTGGCAAAGCCACGGGAAATATTATATCAATGACAAGGACAAATGGGGATGGCAACGCCCGAGGCTGTTCTGCACTACAGAAGACCAGTTCACCCAATCCTTCATCCTGCCCTACCTCCTGCCCATGCTAGAGAATGCAGGAGCCAATGTATTCACTCCCCGCGAAAGGGACACGCAGAAACAGGAAGTCATCGTAGACAATGACGGTAGCCTGAGCGGACATGGAGGACAAGGTTCCCTTTATCTGGACGTGAAAAGCCGGAAAGCACGTTGGGAACAGACCTCCCGACCCGGATTTGCCCAACGGAAACGAGTCTATCAAGACAATGAAAACCCTTTCCTCTCCGGCACGGCACGCTTTGCCAAAACTGAAAAGAAGAAAGACAAGGCTTTTGCCGAATGGGTACCCGATATTCCGGAAACGGGAGAATATGCTGTATACGTATCTTACCAAACACTGCCGGGCAGCGTAAGCGATGCCAAATATCTTGTATTTCACAATGGAGGCGTCACGGAGTTCAAGGTGAACCAGCAAATAGGAAGCGGCACATGGGTGTACCTCGGCACATTCACTTTTGACAAAGGCCGGAACGACTACGGCATGGTGGTATTGAGCAACGAAAGCAAAGAGAAAGGCGTGGTCTGTGCCGATGCCGTCCGCTTTGGAGGGGGCATGGGCAACATTGCCCGCGGGGGACAAACCAGCGGCTTGCCCAGATACCTGGAAGGCGCACGCTACTTTGCCCAATGGGCAGGCATGCCCTATCCCGTCTATGGAGGCTATGAGGGAAAGAATGATATGAACGACGACATCAACGTACGTTCCCGTACAGTGAATTACCTTGCAGGAAAATCACTATTCAACCCAACGGAAGAAGGTTTGGGCATCCCCTTTGAAATGAGTATGGCCCTGCATAGCGATGCCGGTTTCAGTAAGGAAGATGAGATTATAGGCACTCTCGGCATTTATACCACCAACTTCAACAACGGCCGACTGCATGCCGGTACAGACCGCCATGCCTCCCGTGACCTTTCGGACATTCTGCTAACGCAGTTGCAGCGTGATATCCGCTCTACCTTCAACGTAGACTGGACACGCCGCAGCCTATGGAACCGCAACTACAGTGAAACACGCCTGCCCGCCGTCCCTTCCACCATCGTAGAACTGTTGTCGCACCAGAACTTCGCAGATATGCGCTTGGGACATGACCCTAACTTCAAGTTCACCGTCGGGCGTGCGCTCTATAAAGCCATTCTGCAATACATATGCAGCCAGCACGGCAGAGACTACGTTGTCCAACCCCTTCCCGTCAGCCACTTTGCCATCCGCTTCGGTCAAAAGAAGAATACTTTAGAGCTTTCCTGGCAAGGAGAGGAAGACCCGTTGGAGCCGACTGCCAAACCACGTGAATACATTGTATATACACGTATCGGTCGTGGAGGATTTGACAATGGCGTACGCGTCAGCTCCCCATCCCACACCGTAAAAATAGAACCGGGCATCGTCTATTCCTTTAAAGTAACCGCCGTAAACCGGGGTGGCGAAAGCTTCCCTTCGGAAATTCTTGCCGCCTACAAGGCAAAGCGTGAAAAAGGACAGATACTTATCGTCAACGGATTCGACCGCATCAGCGGGCCTGCCGTTATAGACACCCCCGATACGGCAGGCTTCGACTTGTCACAAGATCCCGGCGTACCCTATCTCTATGACATCTCCCTCTGCGGCGCCCAGCAGAATTTTAGCCGGAAGGAAGCAGGACGACGTCTGGGAGAGAGCAGTGACGAATACGAAGGCATGAAAATCATCGGAAACACTTTCGATTACCCCTTCGTACATGGCAAAGCCATCCAGGCAGCCGGAAATTACAGCTTCGTCTCATGCAGCGACGAGGCTGTGGAAAAGGGCATCCTCTCATTAGAGGATTATCCGATAGTGGACTATATCCTCGGACTTGAGAAAGAAGACAATTCCAGCAATCCGGCACGCAATACCTACTACAAAACATTCTCCTCGCCCATGCAGCGCATACTGACTTCCTATTGCCAGTCGGGAGGTCATCTCCTGGTCAGCGGTGCCTACGTAGGCAGCGATATGGACAGCTCGCAGGGCAATAAAGAATTTATTCAGAATATCTTGAAGTACCGGCATGGCAACTCTCTGAAAACAGACGGGGACAAAATCGCTGTCCGGGGACTGGGGCATACCTTCACCCTTCCCCGCCTGCCGAATGAGCAAAGCTATCCGGTCACTTCCCCCGATTGCATCCTGCCCATGTCTCCCGCTTTTCCAGTCATGACCTATGCCATCGGCAACACACCCGCCGCCGTAGCCTATCAAGGCAACGATTATCGCACTTTTGTCATGGGATTCCCTTTTGAAAGCATCCGGGAAGAAACATCCAGAAATGTAATTATGGCATCCATACTCCGCTTTCTCACCACAGATTACACAGATTAACACAGACAAAATAGCAATCCCTATAAATAATCTGTGAAAATCTGTGTAATCTGTAGTGAAAAAACTATCTTTGCTTCCATTAATCATTAAACATTAACCACTAAACATTAAACATCATGTACACTATACAAGCCAACCCCAGCGGAACCCGTAGTTTAGAAGTTTCTGAAGAGAATCTTGCCACCATCGAGAAATACGGCCTCTTCCGCCATCTCATCGACAGCAACGGTATTGTGGACGAAACCGTGCTCGACAAGTTGAAACTGAACATCCGCTCCCTCATCGCCGCGCAAGAGGAAGACAGCAAAGACCTGCTCGACCTCTGTATCGACGTTATCTATCACAACAACATGAAGGCCTTCGGACTACAACAGCTCATCAAGCTCTATCTGCAATGGCTTTCCCAACAAGACACCATAGAAGAAGAATAAATGAAAACCATCGACACCTGCGGACAACAGCATTACAGCCCTTTAATCCCTGCCATCAAAGCCATGTGCGAGGCCGGAAAAGGCGAGAAGCTGGAAATCATCATGGACGACGCTGCTGCCTTCAATGACATGAAAGAGTATCTTTCCGAGCAGCAGATAGGCTTCCGTGAGATTTACGACGGAGAACGGATGACATTACAGTTTTTAATGTGCAAATGAAAGAATATCGCCTTACAGACTGGCTTCCTACTACCAAGAAAGAAGTGGAACTGCGTGGTTGGGACGAATTGGATGTAATACTTTTCAGCGGTGACGCCTACGTGGATCACCCTTCTTTTGGAGCCGCCGTCATAGGCCGCATCCTCGAAGCAGAAGGATTGCGCGTAGCCATCATCCCCCAACCCAACTGGCGCGACGACTTGCGCGACTTCAAAAAACTGGGACGTCCCCGTCTGTTCTTCGGCATCAGTCCCGGCTGTATGGATTCGATGGTCAACAAATATACTGCCAACAAACGCTTGCGCAGTGATGACGCCTATACCCCGGATGCACGTCCGGATATGCGTCCGGAGTACCCTTCCATTGTATATACCCAGATATTAAAGAAGCTATTCCCCGATGTCCCCGTCGTACTGGGCGGCATCGAGGCAAGCATGCGCCGCCTGACGCACTATGACTATTGGCAGGACCGTGTACGCCCCAGCATCCTCCTCGACAGCGGAGCCGACTCACTCATCTACGGTATGGGAGAGAAACCGGTGGTGGAACTTGCGGAAAGGCTGAAACGCCAACAGACACAGATGGACGCCCCAAGCTTCAAAAAGCTCATCGCCGATATTCCCCAAATGGTTTACCTTGACAAGGAAGTAGTGGTACAAGAAGGGGATATCACCCTCTTTTCCCATGAAGAATGTCTGAAAGATAAAAAGAAAGAAGCTGCCAACTTCCGTCATATCGAGGAGGAAAGCAACAAATATACAGCATCCCGCATCTTGCAAAAGAGCGGCAAGCTGACGGTAGTAGTCAATCCTCCCTATCCCCCTTTGACGGAAGCTGAACTCGACCGTTCTTTCGACTTGCCATACACGCGCCTGCCCCATCCCAAATACAAGGGAAAACGTATTCCGGCATACGACATGATAAAGTTCTCCGTCAACCTGCATCGCGGATGTTTCGGAGGATGTGCCTTCTGCACCATCTCCGCACACCAGGGCAAATTCATCGTAAGCCGCAGCAAGGAGAGCATTCTGAAAGAGGTGAAAGCCATCACGGAGCTGCCAGACTTCAAGGGTTATTTGAGCGATTTGGGAGGCCCGTCGGCCAATATGTACCGCATGAAGGGACGGGATGAGGCCGTCTGCAGGAAATGCAAACGCCCGTCGTGCATCTACCCCAAGGTATGCCCCAACCTGAATACGGACCACCGTCCGCTGCTCGACATCTATCATGCCGTAGATGCCCTGCCCGGCATCAAGAAGTCCTTCATTGGCAGCGGTGTACGCTATGACCTGCTGCTGCACCAGAGCAAGGACCCGAACACTAACAAAAGTACGCAGGAATATACCCGCGAGCTCATTGCCCGCCATGTCAGCGGTCGCCTGAAGGTAGCACCGGAGCATACGTCAGACCGCGTGCTCAACATCATGCGCAAGCCTCCGTTCAGCCAGTTCGGTGAGTTCAAGAAGATATTCGACAGGATTAACCATGAAGAAGGACTACGCCAGCAGCTTATTCCTTATTTCATCAGCAGCCATCCCGGATGCAAGGAGGAAGATATGGCAGAACTTGCCGTCATCACCAAGCGACTGGACTTCCATCTGGAACAAGTGCAAGACTTTACCCCTACTCCCATGACCGTTGCCACCGAAGCATGGTACACGGGCTTCCATCCTTATACGCTGGAACCGGTATTCAGTGCCAAAACGCAGCGCGAGAAACTGGCTCAACGCCAATTCTTCTTCTGGTACAAACCCGAAGAGCGCAGGAACATCATAAACGAACTGCGCCGGATAGGACGGACGGATTTGATAGACAAGCTATACGGGAAACGATAAAAATACGATATTTCCAAGAAACTCACAGCAACTGCATGAAACGATTCCTCCTCCTCTGCCTATCCCTACTCCCCATTGGAGCGACAGGTCTGCTGGCACAAAGCGAATGCCTGCCGCAAAATTACAGTATCATCTTCGGTGGCGGTGTATCCTTACCTCATGTAGAGGGAAACCGTAACGACTTCTTCAGCAAGAATGGCAACCGGGTGGGATATGACCTGATGACAGAAGGCCGCTACTACATCACGCCCCTATTTGCCGCAGGACTTCAATATGACTATCTACGCATGGCACGCCTGCCGGATAAGGCACATCTGCACTGCATACGCCCCAACATCACATACCGGCCCTTGTGGAGCAACGGGAATCAAGGACTGTTCCTCTCGTTCGGCATCGGGTATATGAACTATCAGGAACGGACATATAAACGCGGTGAACGGAACGGACACCTTTTCCATAAAGGATATTGTGGAATAACTTTCGCAGCAGGCTATGAGTTCCGCATCAGCCGTAAACTCTCGGGCATGATTCGCTGTGATTTCCTGACAGCAGACTGGTTTGCCAACCCCGATGCACGACTTTATAACACAGACGGGTATGATGACGGAGTAGACCATAGCTGGTTCAAAAACAACATCACTTTCTTCAATTTGGGATTCGCCTTGCAGTTCGGACGTTAGTGGCAGGAGTGGCAACAGTTTACTCTTCCACCTGCATTGCCACTACCTCCTGCAACACACAGACAGCTTCTTCCACCGTCCTGACATCCTTCACCAACATACTCCGTTTGTTGTTCTGTTCGCGCAGGTCACAACGCCGGGTGTACTTCATCATGTAGGCAATGACCTTACCGAAAGCCTGGCTCTGATAGTACGGGCTGTCCGGATTGGAGACGAAGAACAGGGACATGCGCCCACCTTTCAGAAAGACTTTCTCCACGCCGAGGCGGGCAGCCAGGCGTCGCAAGGGAACGATGCGCAGCAGTTCTTCCGTTTCGGGAGGAATCGGGCCGAAGCGGTCTTCGAGGCGGGAACGGAAAGCATCCACATCCTTGTCGAGTGTCAATCCGTCCAACTCGCGATAGAGCAACATACGCTCGCTGCTGCCAGTCACGTAATCGGCAGGCAACAGAAGTTCAAGGTCGCTTTCCACCTGGCATTCGTCGACAAACTGTTCTCCACTGATGACGCCTCCGTCTGCTTTCAGTTCTTCGGCATAAAGGTCGGCAAACTCGTCGGTCTTCAGTTCGTGCACAGCTTCGGAAAGAATCTTTTGATACGTCTCGTAGCCTAGGTCGGCAATGAAACCACTCTGTTCGGCACCGAGCATATTGCCTGCGCCACGGATGTCAAGGTCCTGCATGGCAATGTGGATGCCACTGCCCAGGTCGGAGAAGTTCTCGATGGCTTGCAGGCGTCGTTTTGCTTCGGGAGTAAGGGAGGACAAAGGCGGTGCCAGCAGGTAACAGAAAGCTTTTTTATTGCTCCGCCCCACACGTCCGCGCATCTGGTGCAAGTCACTGAGGCCGAAGTTCTGCGCCTGGTTGATGATAATGGTATTGGCATTGGGTATGTCGATGCCACTTTCGATGATGGTAGTGGCAAGCAGCACATCGTAGTCGTAATTGACGAAATCAAAGATTATCTTCTCCAGTTCGGCAGGCTCCATCTGTCCGTGTCCGATACAGACACGGCAGTCGGGAATGTGCCGCTCTATCATGGCCTTCAACTCAAACAGATTGGAAATACGGTTATTCACGAAGAATACCTGCCCGTTACGGCTCATCTCGAAATTGACGGCGTCGGCAATGATTTCCTCGTTGAAGGTGTGCACTTCCGTCTGGATGGGATAGCGGTTAGGCGGCGGTGTCTGGATGACGCTCAAGTCGCGCGCACCCATCAGCGAAAACTGCAAGGTACGGGGAATGGGTGTAGCCGTCATGGTCAG
>ULUA01088007.1_pt1 | contig 11349 bp, 10 predicted proteins | sample 1958081 | NCBI WGS metagenome assembly ULUA01 (sample SAMEA4835748, study PRJEB28245) | human gut metagenome | biome: gut microbiome; material: fecal sample | place: Denmark | collected 2008
TGTCCCAACCACAAAAAAACAACCGCAGCCCCACATCAGGGCTGCGGTTATTTTTTATCCCGGCGCACAGGTCTTTCCCGACGCGCGGAATCTGCTCATAATAAGTGGCGAATATGACTAATAATACTTCTTGTTTCCCCACAGATTGGACTTTCTCAGCTCCAGATACTCCGCATACGCCTTCTCTAAAATCTGTTTCTCATTGGAAAACTTGAGAAGATGGTACGCCTCATGGAACTTGTAATATCCTGAGTCCTCAAAGAACTCCTCCTTCTGTGGCTTACTGTAGTAGCTGTCTGCCATCATCAGATACCAGTGAACTTCCTTATCAACTACATCTGAAGGCACGGAAAACGTGTACTGGCTTTTACCTACATACTTAATAATCTGGGCTGATACTCCTGTTTCTTCCTTCACTTCACGAAGTGCTGTCTCTTTATAATCTTCGCCTTCCTCGACAGTTCCCTTCGGAAGCACCCAGCCCTCATACTTGTTCTTAAAATTCTTATATAAAACAAGTATCTTTCCTCTGAATATAACCACACCGCCACAGCTAGTTGCCTGTATCACAGCAATCCCTCCTGTATTATGGTGTGTCACATATGACTTGTGTATAGTATAAACCACTTTTCAAACAATATCAATGATTTTTATTGTACCACGCATCAAAAATCTCTTTCGCAACATTCACCGCATATCTGTCCGGTGTTCCGCCCTCGTTGAAGCTCTCAAGCACAACGCTGACTATTATTTCGGGGTCATCATAAGGCATGTACCCGGCAAAAAGCGAATGTTCATACCCGGAGGTTCCATACTGCGCTGTACCCGACTTTCCGGCTGCCTCATAAGGAGCCTCAGAGAATACATGTGGGAAGCTCACCTCAATCACCTGCTTAAGATGTCCAGAAAGCATGTCCGCCTCATCCTCTGTCATAATGCTGCCATAGTATTCGTCCCCATCCGAACCATCGTACGAATATACAATCTTCCGGGACACAGGGGGCTGGTCACTCTGTCCCACGCTTGCGAAGATGGTTTTGACAATATAAGGCTCATACAGTGTGCCGCCATTTGCCACAGCCTGCATTATAAGTGCATTGTGAAGCGGTGTTATGAGCGTTGCTCCCTGTCCGAAGCTGGTCTGTATTATCTCCCATTCCGGTGATTCCCCGCCAAGCACATACTGTGAGCGGCTTGTCACAGGTCCTAGATTGTCATGGTAATGTATGTCCGTGTTAAATAAGAGCTGCTGTGCCGTATTAATACTTGTCTCCACCGCCGTGTCAAGCCCCATAGTGATAAAGGCTCCGTTACATGAGTGTGCGAACGCACCATAGGTATCCACACTTCCATGCGCAGTGTGGCCTACACAGGCAACAGAGAGGGTGCCCCTTGTGAATACACCGCTGCACTCATACACAAAGCTCTTAAACCTTTCACCCGCATTACATTCCCTGTAATATGACAGCAGTGTAACGGTCTTAAATGTTGAACCCGGCGGATACAAGCCTGCCACCGCCCTGTTCAAAAGAGGTGCATCGGCATTGGCATCCGTGCCCTCCGTCATAAGCGTGTTAGGGTTGAAATCAGGTTTTGATACCATCGCAAGAACCGCACCGTTCCTGTCCATTACAACAACCGCACCCTTGTTCACTCCAAGAGCCTCATACGCCGCCGACTGCATATCATAGTCAAGTGTCGTGACAACTGAATTTCCCCTATATTTATGGTTGGTAAGCTCTGCATGCAGCTTATCATCGAACGGCTCACTGCTTCTTAGAAGCTGATAGTTCAACACACCCTCAAGACCCGCGCCTTCGCCATAGGTATATCCGATGATATGTGAGAACAATCTGCCATAAGTATATACCCTCTCAGCTTCACCATTCACACCTTCAACACTTGAGGCAAGCTCTTCACCTGTAGCCGCATATATGGAGCCTCTAAGCGTCTGCTCCTTCATCTTGCTGAGTCTTCTGTTGTAGCTGCTGTCAAGTATGCTCTCATCAAATGACGCAAGCTCGTATATATAAAATCCGCTTATTATAAGAACAAGAAGAAGGCTTCCGACAACCATGCGTGGCGAACGCATAGGCTTCATGCCGCCATTTTTTTCGGATTTTTCCCCAGTATCTCCGCTGTCAGTGCCGTACTTATCAGCTCCCGGAATACCCGCCTTCCCTTCATCATCCTCAGCAGCCTGTGGATTATCCCTGTCATTCCGCGCAGCAATTCCCTGAATAATCGCAATCATTATCATGGAGCTTATAACAGAGCTTCCGCCGTAGCTCACAAACGGCAGCGTTACTCCTGTGCTCGGAATACAGTTGATGGTTCCTCCGATATTTAAAAAGCACTGGAAAATATACATTATTCCAAAGCCTCCAAGGAGCTGTCTGTTGAAGCTGTCCTTATTCTCGGACAGCACCGTTATAATCTCAAGGAACACATTCAGGCATACCATTATCACGATAATGCCGAACAATCCGCCAAACTCCTCTGAAATCGCAGGGAAAATAAAATCCTTTGTGACTACAGGAATAGAACCCGGAAGTCCCTTGGTAAGCCCTGTTCCGAACCAGCCTCCATTTCCGATTGCGAAAATGGACTGTACTAGCTGATAGCCCTTGCCATCTATATATTTGAACGGAGCAAGCCATACATCAACCCTGACCCTGACATGGGATATAACAAAATACGCTCCCACACCTGCCAGTACCGCACATAAACCGCCCATGACAAGATATCTGTGCTTATGTGTGGCATCATAGAGCATGACAATATAAGTGACATAGAAAATCAGCGCCGCACCAAGGTCATTAGAAGCAACCAGGATAAGCACATGCGCCGCCGCGCACATCGACGTGATTACAATTCTGCCAAATGCTTTCTCACCGCGGAGCATACACGCAATAAACATCACGTATGTAAGCTTGACGAACTCCGACGGCTGAAGCGAAAAGCCTCCTATATTTATCGAAAGGTTAGCACCGTACACCGTATTGCCAAGTACGAACACCACGCCCAACAGGACAATTCCGGCAACACAGTACAGCACATCAAGCTTAATCAGAAAATGCAGCTTTTCCACTATGACCGGCACCAGCATCAGCACAAATGTACCTGCCCATATCAGCAGATATTGTCTGATAAGCTTATCCGTGTCAAGTCTTGCCAGCATCAGCATTCCCGTACACATAAGAAATGCCATGTCATTCAGAAGAATCCTGTTACACCTCTTATAAATCATAGGAAATATATTGAGCAGGAAAAAGAAATAAAACAGCTCCATGAACAAAAACACGATAAACAGAAAATCCTGCCTGTTCATAAAGAGAATAACATTCCCAAGCACTGTCATACAGATGACTATTATAATCTGAATTATTCCTTTTCTCTGCTTCCCCTGTTCACGCCTCTTTTTATAAAAGACATGTCCCAAAAATCCGTGCAGGCAGAAAACAGCCCCCAGCAATATAAAAACGTATTTTGAGACGGCAGTTACTATATTTATCACTTAATCTACTCCTCTGTTATAATGACCTCTGGTGTAGGCTTTAACACTGTCGGCATTCATTTTCATAATATTTTCGACCTCATCGGCACCTTCTATGGAAAAAGACAGCCTGAGTGCCTCCACTCCCATATTCCTTATCTCATCCGGCTTGTCAAGCAGATACTCCGGAACACTGTTGTATATAAGATTATAACAATAGCTGCAGCTGTTGAGTGCCGCGAGCTGCTTACCCTTTCTGTCCGTGAGATAATATACGCCCGGTCTGCCGCACGGCTTGTCCTTAGAAGTATACTTTAAGGTGCAGCCTGCCGTAACCATAAGCGGGAGGTAGCCGTACACCAGCTTTTCCAGGTAAATATTCCTATCCTGGACAGAACGGCACAGCCCCCTCAGCTGTCCTGCGTTCAGCTCCTCCGAAAGGGTAAAATCATGTATGCCAAGCCTGATATACTCATCAAATGCCGCCTTATTGTAGGTATACACGTTATAATCAGCCACCACTCTGCCCGCATACAGCTCGTACAAGCCCTTTTTCCTTATATAGCCAAGCTCCTCAGGGCTTCTTATGAGCATACCGTCGAAGCCTGCTGCCTTGACATCCTCAAGCTTCCTCTCAAAAAGCATTACCGCCCTGTCCCTGAAAATATACGGCATTGCCATATAGACTTCTATTTTCCTATTATTGGCGGAAATGCCGGCATTATATTCATCAACCATTCCCTTCATCGTTATAGCTCCGTCTATGCCTGAAAGCTCGGTTGATATATATATTCTTGACACGTTATTATGAGCTGTTCTTAATACTGTCTCAAGCTGTTCCTTATTCATCACCTGCACAGTGATGTCATGCTGCCCCTCCAAGTAATCCCTGCGCTCCGCCAATACCGCCTCACAGACTGCATTACACTGTGCAGCGGTATTTTCCTGTATCACGGCATTTTCCTGTGCATCGGCAATCTCCTGTACCCCGGCATTTTCCTGCGCAGCATCAGCTTCTAATACCCCTGCAGTCATCGAAGCCTGAACCTTCATATATTCATGATTTCTCTTATAGCCTGATAAGAGCATGCTTTCCAGCTCCTCAAGCGCATTTCTTCTCAGGTCATTCAACAGCCTGACCGGAACAAAAGGGCTTCCCTGTATATCTGTCACAATGCTCCCTTCATCGCTTGAGAATGCTGTCCCTCCAAGCTTCTTTAGCTGCTTTACGACATCCTCCCTCACAGCCGGGCGCTTGTCGGAAGGCTCCAGCACATCGCCATACACAACAAGCTCCTTGTCCCCGGAGAGCAGCTTCAGGCATGCTCTCTCACCGGACTTTAAGAATATCTCCATCCGGACCGGAATTTTGATATCATTGTCAATATATCCTGCCCGAAGCTGCCCTAGAAGCTCATTGTTCCTCGTCCTGTAGACAGCCGCACCATTCTTAGGATTCTTAAGGACTCCCTTAGGCAATGCAAGCCTTCCGCTCTTTTTCCCTGTCGGTGTCGTGTATTCGCTTCCATCCGGGAACTCAAGCACATCACCCGGATTCACCTCCTGTGACAGGATAAGCTCCCCGTTTTTGATATTTCCGATGACGATTCCCTGATGATTCGGTCTGTCGAAGGTCATCATGGACTTATCGTTCTGTGCATAGTAATATCCCTTGCAGAAGCCACCTCTGTTGTACAGATCCATCAACTGTCTGATATCCTGCTCTTCGACCCTGTAGCCGTCACGCCCCTTTTCAAGGTACATATCCACATATTTTCTGTAAGCGTAGGACACTCCTGCAACATATTCGGGACTCTTCATTCTTCCCTCAATCTTCAAGGAGTACACACCCGCATCAAGAATATCCGGAACTGCCTCTATTGTACACATATCCTTCGGGCTTAAAAGATATTTCTCAATTATTCCGTTCGCGCTGTAGGTAAGACGGCAGGGCTGTGCGCAGCGGCCGCGATTGCCGCTTCTTCCGCCTATCATGCTGCTGAGCAGACATTGTCCTGAGTAGCAATAGCATAATGCGCCATGGACAAAGCTCTCTATCTCAACATCGACGTTATCATATATATCCCTTATCTCCTTAGCAGAAAGCTCGCGCGCAGGTACAACACGCGCGGCACCCATGTCCTTTAAAAGCTGTGCACCATATTTTCCCGTAATCGTCATCTGCGTGCTGGCATGAAGGTCAAGCCCCGGAAACGCCTCCCTTAAGACCGCAAATACCCCATAATCCTGCACGATAACAGCGTCAAGCCCCTCCTCATAGTAGGGCTTCACATATTGGACAAGCTTCTCAAGCTCATCATTTCTTAAAAGAGTGTTTACCGTGAGATACACCTTCCTGCCATACAAGTGTGCTGTGCGGATAGCCTTTATAAGCTCAGCCTCCTCAAAATTCCCCGCAAAAGCCCTCGCACCAAACATGCTTCCTCCAAGATACACCGCATCCGCTCCTGCATTGATTGCGGCACGGAAGCACTCATAGGTTCCTGCCGGTGCAAGAACCTCTCTGTTTCCCATATCAATCATATTAATCCTTTCACAATCCTGTAAACTATAAAAGGGGCTTCCATACGGAAATCCCCCCTTTAATTACTGCTTCTTCGTATTCTTCTGTGCCTCAAGTCCAATAATCATGCTCTCGTAATCCTGTGCATCCTTCTTAAGCTGCGCAATCTCCTCCGCCTGCTTATCAGCCTTAGCCTGCAGGGTGATAAGCTCATGCTTGAGATCATAAATTTCCTTGTCCTTGCTCTCAAGATCACCCTTAAGAGTATCCGCCATATTCTTAGCCTTAAAAAACTCATCCGCTATATTCAGCTGGATCATAATGTTCTGAAATTCCAGCGGAAGTCTGTTATAGGATTCCATCTTCTTATGTTCATCTAACTTATTGTCCAGGTATGCTGCTACCTTCTGTATATATTCACGGCTCTCATATCCACTAAGTGTAATAACCTTGCCGCCAATAGCCACTTCTGCTTCGTTCTTCGCTGGCATACAATCCACTCCTTATCCTTATAGTATCTGCTAAGCTGTCCCGAACTAAAATACTCTTACAGGTAAATATCACAAATACTTATCCAGTATAGCACACTTCTATCTATAATGTCCAGTTGTCATCACATGAAATCACTGTGAGTATTCTTTTCCTTACGGAGAACCTGATATTGTGTCCCGAAAAATTCATACCATATATCTTTGATAAATCATCGGCGGATTCATCATGCCTGTACCCCGGTCTTGGGTCCTGTGCAAGCAGCTCTCTCAGCTCATCACAACAGCTTTTCCCAAGCTTAGCTGATACATTCTCAGGAATCACAACCTCAAGCCGGTAATCCTTAACCTCATCCGCAAAGCCGCACACAGCCTCAGGGTGCGAATCAGTGTATGACAGGTATGGCTTGATATCGTAAATAGGAGTTTTGTTAAGCATATCAACCCCTGATACGATAAGCTGCGGTCCATCGGTACTGTCGGCAATAACCTCCTCAAGCCGTACACTCGACAGCCCCATAGGGTTAGGTCTGAACGGCGAACGTGTCGCGAACACGCCCACTCTCTTATTTCCTCCAAGCCTCGGCGGACGCACTGTCGGGCTCCAGTCCTGTCTGACACTCTCGGAGAACTTCCAGATAAGCCACAGATGTGAGTATCCTTCAATCCCTGAAAGAGCCTCCTCATTGCGGTATTCCGGTTCAAACACTATTCTCCCACGGCACTGCTTTACGATACCGCTCTGCCTTGGAATGCCGAATTTCTCATCGAAATCAGTATAAATATGTGCAATAATCCTTATATTCTCCATACCTGCAACATTCCAATCCATTACTCTTCTATTCCAAAATGCTTATAGCACAGCTGTGTCGCAACCCTTCCCTTAGGAGTACGGTTGATGAAGCCGTTCTGTATAAGATAAGGCTCATAGACATCCTCTATCGTTCCCGCATCCTCACCTATGGCCGCCGCCAGCGTGTCAAGCCCTACAGGTCCGCCCGCGAACTTCTCCATAATGGTGGTTAAAATAAGGCGGTCACTTCTGTCAAGTCCCATCTTATCGACCTCCATCCTGTCAAGTGAAGCTCTCGCGACCTCATAATCTATCTTTCCGTCATACTGCACCTGTGCAAAATCACGTACTCTCTTTAACAGCCTGTTGGCAAGACGCGGTGTTCCCCGCGACCTGCGTGCCATCTCTGTGGCTCCCTCATCATCAATCTCTATCGCAAGCACATTTGCGGAACGCAGTATAATCTTCTTAAGCTCGCTCTCAGTGTAAAAATCCATCTTGCATATCACACCGAAACGATCCCTGAGCGGCGCTGTCAGAAGTCCCGCCCTTGTGGTAGCTCCTACCAGTGTGAACTTAGGCAGATCAAGCCTTATCGAACGCGCCTGTGAGCCCTTTCCAATCATAATGTCTATCGCGAAATCCTCCATAGCAGGGTAGAGTACCTCCTCAACCTGCCTGTTAAGACGGTGTATCTCATCCACAAAGAGCAAGTCACCCTCCTGAAGATTGCTTAGTATCGCAGCCATGTCCCCCGGCTTCTCTATCGCAGGTCCGGAGGTCACCTTAAGATGCACCCCCATCTCATTAGCGATAACTCCCGCTATGGTTGTCTTTCCAAGTCCCGGTGGTCCGTAGAAAAGACAATGGTCAAGCGGCTCCTGCCTGCTCTTTGCTGCTTCTATATATACCTTAAGATTCTTTTTCACCTTTTCCTGGCCGATATAATCCGCCAGTGCCATCGGACGAAGACTCGACTCTATAGGCATATCCTCTTCCGTAAATTCGGTGGAAATCATCCTCTTTTCCATTAAAAATTACTCCCTTCCATGAACCTCCAGCCTGAACCTGAAGGTCTTACATAAATGCCAGCTTCTTAAGTGCAGCCTTAAGCAGTGCTTCCGAATCCATATCAGCCCCGCCGTCCACCTGCCTTACCGCCCTTGTGGCATCTGCGGAGGAATATCCTAATGCGGTGAGTGCCATGACCGCCTCCGCTGCAGCCGTATCACACATATCACTCTGCGGCTCATAGCCTCCGTCCGCCCCGCCATCAAGAACATCCTCAATCTTAAGCTTGTCCTTCAGCTCTATGATAAGCTTCTGAGCGGTCTTGCTCCCTATTCCCGGTGCCTTGGATATTGTCTTAGAATCCCCGGCAAGCACAGCAAATCTCAAATCATCAGGCGACATGGTTGACAATATGGCAAGCGCGCCCTTAGGGCCTATACCGCTTACTGTTATAAGAAGCCTGAACACCTTAAGGTCATCCTTTGTCAAAAATCCATATAAATCAAGCGCATCCTCCTTGACATACAGATATGTATGTACCTTAAGCTCACTTCCTACCGCCGGAAGCTTCGAAAGGATGGAAGCCGGCATCATTATTAAAAAGCCCATGCCATCATGGTCAAGCACGATGGCATTCTCTGTAAGCTCCACAAGCTTACCCTTAATATATGATATCATATTCTTTTCCTACCACTGGTTGATTGCATACATTACCGCAAGTGCAATCTGATTGAAGAGCATATCGGAAAGCTTATTATACTCCTCCAGCTTTCCTTCTGCTGCTGCCTTTGCAGCCGGTCCGTCATTCCATGAGCCCATGCTGCCGAATACATCTGCATTGGAGGCTGCCTCAAATAAATCCCTGTTATGTCCCGGAAGCTCAAGATGGCTTCTAGGCGGCATGCTGCGTCCCTTCTTCTTAAACTCCTCGATAATCTTCTCATCATCGGCGGCATAATCAAAACCGCCTTCCAACATAGCAATGGAGCGGTTAAATACATTAGACCAGCCCTCAAAGCCAAGCTCCTTGGAAAACCTGCTGATTTCCGCAAGTGCCGCCTTAAAAATCTCCGTGTTGTCCTTGTATTCAGGCTTACCTGCCGGATGATTCTCCCATATCTTCTCAGTGTATATAATGTGCCAGCCCTTTCTGTCCTTGTCCATGACCCACCTTGGCATCCACATATGAATCACATCATCAGGGTAAAAGCAGAGCATGATATTCTGGGATGTATTCACGAAGCCCAGAACTCTTCTGTCCTTAACCGCTGTAGGCGCCAATATCTTGACATCCTCCATTCCATTATACACGCATCTTGCATACCAGCTGTCAACGCCTTCAATCGTCTCACCCTTCTGTCCTTCTGCCTCAGGAACGAACTGAAAAACCGTTCCACGCTCATAGCTGAGTGGTTCATACTGTATAAATGTCTGTGTATTCAATGCATTCTTAGCAGCCGTAATCACGCTGCATAACTGAAAAACCTCGCCCTTCATATAATAAAAATCCTTTCAAATTCAATATTTTCAATGTAAGACTTACCAAAACACTTGTTTATATAATAACCTCAAAACATTTGTTTTGCAACTATGGGATTTAAAAAACTGTTATTTAATTCGACTTGCATTCAAAAATTATAATGCAATCTGATATGTTCTATAAATGCTTTTGAACCTTAGCGTACACAAGCCCTGACAAAATGCCCACAAACACTCCTGCCGCAATGCCGGTCACAATCAGTGCCGGAAAATAACAGAACATCCCCACATTCTCAAATATAACCATCGCCACAAGCACCTGTCCCAGATTATGCGCCACGCCTCCCGCAAGGCTTATACCCACCATCGAAAAACGCCCGCTCTTTTTCAACAGGCTCATGACAAGTATACTTAGCGCCGCTCCCACAAGCGAAAATACTGCGGCAGTAATGTTCCCAAACAGGCTGTTCACAACTATTATCCGGACAAGGCTCACAAGCGCCGCACTCCCAAACCCGTATCCCATAAGCACAAAAAGTATGACACAGTTGGCAAGCCCGAGCTTCATGCCCGGCAGCAGCCCCGGTATCACTATAAAGCTCTCTATGTAGCCCATCACGATTGTCACTGCAGTGAACATGCCGCAGAAGGCGACGCTGCGTGTGCTATGTGGACGATTATTTTTGGTCGCTTCAGTGTTACCATTATCACCTTTCGTCCGCTTATCATCTTTCGTCCGCTTATCACCTTCCGGCTCTCTGTAACCTGCCGGAGCCGCTTTTTGTCCATCATTGTGCAACGCCGTCATACTCGCTCTTTCCCCCTTTAATCGTCACCATGGTCTTATTCGGCAGGCATATAATCGTCTGTCCCGACCTGCTTATCTTCCCTTGCGAAATACACAGCTTGTCCGGGCAGTCCGCCTCCTCCATCCATACCTCCCCATCTGTGATGACCACCTTGTTGTGACCATCTATGTCTATCTCTCTTCTTTCTGCCTGCTGATTTTCCTCCTCCAGCAGACCGCTGTAATATTCCTCTCCATCTACAGTGACAACCACCATCAGTCCATCCCGGCTCCCGTTCCTCTGCACAAAAAAAATGGCACACCAAATGCACAGGGCTGCCAAGAGAAGCCCTGTGCACAGGAGTAAGTCATTTCTGTTAATTGTTGATTGCTTTTTCATTTTGTTCCAATCTTTATTTTTTGTGTCATTGCTTACTTTTTTTGGAGCATTGCTTACTTTTTCCGGAGCATTGCTTACTTTTCTGAAGTCCGGTTCCACACCTGCTTTTATGCTATTTAATCATTTTACCACACCTTAAAAAAACTTGCCATTACATTTTTCTCTCAAAAATATGATATTAGGGTCAAACGGTATTTTACCCTCCACGATAAGACTTCACTGCAAAAAAGCTCCCATACCGGAAGAACCGGTATGAGAGCCTTTTAAAGCTTATGCTGCTGTTCCGTGCGGAATAATCATTCCGTCGGAAGCAGATAATATCAAACAGGAATTAGCCGAGTAAGGAGAGAACTCCCTGTGTAGCCTGGTTA
>ULUA01102947.1_pt1 | contig 11314 bp, 9 predicted proteins | sample 1958081 | NCBI WGS metagenome assembly ULUA01 (sample SAMEA4835748, study PRJEB28245) | human gut metagenome | biome: gut microbiome; material: fecal sample | place: Denmark | collected 2008
CGATTGGATCTTTCGAACATCCTCCACACAGAAAGCTATTGACATAACGGTCAACCGCCGGCTTTCCTTCTTCAAGAATCTTCTTGGAAAAAGCCACCGCAGCAGAATATCCGGTCGCATACTGATAAACATAAAATGCTGTGTAAAAATGCGGAATACGCATCCACTCATAATCAATCTCCGGATCAATGACCATATCCGGTCCATAATATAACACATTCAGATCGTGATAAATCTGATTCAGTGACTCCATCGTCAGGGATTCCCCTTCTGCAACCTTTGCATGTACGATCTGCTCAAATTCTGCAAACATTGTCTGACGGAACAAGGTCGTACGGAAAGCTTCCAGATAATGATTCAGTATATACGTCTTCTTCTGCGCATCTGTCTCCGTTTCCAGAAGATAATGATTCAGCAGAGACTCGTTACAGGTCGATGCAACCTCCGCCACAAAGATCAGATAATCCGCATACGTAATCGGCTGTGTCTTATTGGAATAATAAGAATGAATGGCATGCCCCATCTCATGTGCCAGTGTAAATACACTCTCCAGATCATCCTGCTGGTTCAAAAGCACATATGGATGTGTGCCATATGCCGCCCAAGAATATGCACCGCTTCTTTTGTTCTCATTCTCATATACATCGATCCATCCGTTGTCGAACCCTTCTTTGAGGATAGAAACGTATTCTTCTCCCATCGGTGCAAGTGCTTTGACCACTGTCTCTTTTGCTTCTTCATAGGTATATTTCTGTTCGACATCTTTTACCAGAGGCACATAAAGATCATACATGTGCAAATGCTCCACACCAAGGATCTTCTTTCGAAGTGCCATATACCGATGCATGGCCGGAAGATGTCTATGTACTGCCTCTATCAGATTGTCATATACCGACTCCGGAATATTTCCATTGCTCAAGTGCATAGCACGCACACTCGGATACTTGCGCATTTTTGCATAAAAGCTCTCCTGTTTCAAATTACTGACAAAAATGGACGCAACCGTATTTCCCCATTTTGCATACGTGTTGTAGACCGCACGGAACACTTCTTTTCGAAGACTGCGATCCTTATCATTCATAAATTTAATGAAATTTCCATGTGTAATTGTAATCCGGTTACCTTCTACATCACGAACAGACGGGAATTTAATATCCGCATTGTTGAACATCGAATAGATATTCTGCGGGCCTACGGCAATCTCCCCGACCTGTGCAAGAATATTTTCTTCTGCAGCAGATAATGTATGTTCTTTTTCGCGCTGGATCACTTCGATTTTGCGCCGGTACATTTCGAGCTTTGGTTCCTCTGTATAAAAGCGATTCAGATCATCCTCCGAAATTGCAAGGATTTCCGGTTCTGCAAAACTTATGGAAGATGCTGCTGCCACCCGGACAGAATCCGCCTTGGCCGCATATCCCTGATATTTTGCATCCGCAGTATCCTGATGATAGCTTTCATTCGCATACACATACACACGGGTCAGATGTTCATCCAACTCATCCATTTTTTCAAAATAGGAAAGCAAACGTTGAGCAGATGTTCCAAGTGTTCCTTTATATGCCGCAATCTCTTCTGCCAGTGCATATACCACGTCTACATCCTTCTCCCAGAGTTCGTCTGTGGCATACATATCTGTAAGTTTCCACTTGTACGCATCCGGAATATCCTGACGCTTGCGCAATGCCTTTTCTTCCATCTTCTTTCCTCACTCTCTAAACGATACAAGCAGGACCCGGATGGACCCTGCTTGCCATATAACATATTTTATTTCTTGATCAGAGTTCCCATTCCTCCTGAAATCTCTGCATCATCTTTATTTAATTTTGTGATCAGTACGGAACGGATTGCAGATTCCCCAATGAAATCAATTGCAGCCTCAATCTTTGGTTCCATCGTTCCTTCCTCAAACTGTCCTTCAGCGAGATATTTCTTTGCATCCGCAACAGAAAGTGTATCTAACTTTATCTCGTCCTCCTTGCCAAAGTTCAGGCAGACTTTGTCCACACTGGTAAGAATGACAAGCATGTCTGCATCCAGTTCCTCCGCAAGCTTTCCTGCTGCAAGATCCTTCTCAATGACTGCACTCGCACCCTGTAATTTATTATTCTGGGCGAGTACCGGAATACCGCCGCCACCACAGGCGATCACTACCTGATCCGCATCTGAAAGTGCTGAGATTGCGTCAATCTCAACGATATCCATTGGCTTTGGAGCTGCGACAACTCTGCGGAATCCATCTGCAACTTCCACAACATGGTTGCCTTTTTTTTCTTCTTCCTCAGCCTCTTCCTTTGTCATCACACGTCCGATGACTTTTGTCGGATGGTAAAAAGCCTCGTCATATGGATCAACAATCACCTGTGTCAATACAGTAGACACGGTCTTGTAAATGCCACGGTTCAATAATTCTGTACGGATTGCATTCTGTAAATCGTATCCGATATATCCCTGACTCATAGCAGAACATACAGAAGTCGGTGTCGCCGTATATTCCGGATAAAGGCGGCAGAATTCATTCATAGCGGTATGGATCATACCAACCTGTGGTCCATTACTGTGTGTGATAACCACCTGATAATCCTCACGGATAAAATCAGCCACTGCCTTTGCTGTACGTGCAGCAGCCTTCTGCTGCTCCGGTAATGTACTTCCTAACGCTTCATGCCCCAATGCAATTACAATTCTTTTTTTCTTCATATATCCTCCTTCTTATTCCTCACACATTTTGAACATCAGCTCATTGAAAGTCGCCTTCGGCGAGAGCTGACGCTATATGTGAGGTTTTCTTTAAAACCTCACACATTTAATCTTCTGCTTCAAGAAATAATTTTCGTGAAATAAAATTATAAGTTGTGACTAACATGGTAGATAATATTTTCGCCACAGCATAAAATATTCTAAATAATTCCACAGCAATCCACATGATCATCTGGTTGAGTGCCAGTCCCACAAGACTCAATGCCACAAAAATCGCCATCTCCTGGAACTTGCTTAAATCATCCTTGCCGTTGAACACAAACCGCATACTCAGTATATAATTTACCACAACGGATACCGTAAATGATATTGCGGAGGATGTAAAATAATGAAGCCCCGTACGTTCTGTCAGCAATATCATAAGTCCATAATCAATGCAAAAGCAAAGCGTCCCGACCAATCCGAATTTACAAAACTGCAATAACAGTTTTTTCACTCTTTTCATCATTGACTCCTGCGAAAAATAGATTGTCCTTTCGGACAATCTATTATATCGCATTTTATGAAATTTGTCTATTAGTTGCCTGACTGAGCGTCAAAAGTAACTTTTACAGTCTTTTCCTTATAACCGTCACCTAATCTCTGGAATGTGACTTTTCCTTTATCGCCGGCCTTGTAGTAAGCTAAGTTTTCTTTCAGCTGTGACATGCTCGTTACTGTCTTTCCATCGATTGCAGTAATGATATCTCCCTGACGGATACCAGCCTTCTCTGCTGCGGAACCTTCTACTACCTGATATACATAGACACCTTCCGGCATGTTGTATGCAGAAGCAATATCAGAAGAAATATCCTGTCCCTGGATTCCAAGGAACGCGCTCTGTGCCTGATCTACTTTTTCTTTTGTGATCAGCTGCTCAATAATAGGCATTGCATCGGACATTGGAATTGCATATCCGAATCCCTCAACACTTGTATCAGAATATTTTGCAGAGTTGATACCGATGACCTCACCCTGTGCATTCAATAATGCACCACCACTGTTTCCAGGGTTGATTGCGGCATTTGTCTGAATCATGTTGTTGTTTACGATGGTCTCTCCTGTCTGCTCATCCTGAACAGTTACCGTACGACCTAATGCACTGATAATTCCGTTTGTAACAGACTGTCCATAGCCAAGTGCATTACCAATAGCGATGACACCCTGACCAACTTCAAGGCTGTCAGAATCTTTGGAAATTGTTGCAACCTTGATAGCTTTTAATGTATCAGAATCAATACTCTTTAATGCAACTTTTACAACTGCCAGATCATCTGCAGAATCGGTACCTTTTACTTCACAACTTACCGTTTTTTCATCACAGAACTGTACGGTAAGTGATTCTGCATCTGCGACTACGTGGTTATTCGTCGCAATATAAAGATACTTGTCATCCTGCTTTACAATGATACCGGAACCGCAGCTCTCGCTGTCTTTTTCCTGAACACCCCACATTGTCTGGTAGGAGACTTTTCCGGTATTTGTAATTGCCACGATACTTGGCATTGCCTCTTTTGCAATTGCGGATACATCTGACAAATCTGCCGCACTTCCGGTAGATGTCTGCTGTACACTCTTGCTGCTGTTGCTGTCACTCTTCTTAGAAGAATCAGATGAATCATTTCCTGCTTTTGTAGAACTTTCAATTCCAAGTGCCTTTGTTCCGATATAGCTTGTTCCGGTAAAAGTACCGCCTGCTACCAGACCAAAGATAACTGCAATGGCTGCACATTTACCAAGTGTCTTTCCAAAGCCGCCACTCTTTTTAGCTTTCTTCGGTTTCTTGCCCATGTTTGGCTGCTGGTATGGATTGTAAGAATTCTGCTGACCATTGTATGGATTGTAAGCAGTGCCGTAAGCGCTTCCCTGATTGGTTCCATATGCATTTCCCTGACTGGTATTTGTACCGTATGCACTGCTTGAATTTGTACCATACGCACTTCCTGTATTGTTATTTGTTGTGTTGTTCTGGTTTGTATTATTCTCATTCATATTATTGTAATAGTTGTTATCCATAATGAAGAACTCCTTTCTTGTTTTCTAAGGAGAATTCTAACCGTATTGTGTGTTCAAATTGTGACAGAATTTTGTAAAAAGTGTTATAACTGTCGAAATACCGTCTTAAATTGCGATTCCGTTTTCCGTTAAAAGTTCTCTCGCAGAATCAACCGAATCTGTTCCCGTAGCATTTTTTACCGGTGCGAACTCTCTGTCACGTTCTACTTCAAACGCCAGACAATTATCCATCATATAAACCATATCCAGAATCAGTGTCTCAAATTTGTATGCGTTCGGTTCCTCCGGTTTGCACATTTGTCCACTTTCATCCAGATAAGGCACCTTCTTTTCCACAATATGAAGCGGAAGATTCGATCCTGCAATCTCATTCAGTTTATCCACACGGAACAAATAATTCAAAATAACGCCGAATCCGTATAATAAGGTTCCATTCTCATCCCTTGCCTCTGCCATCTCGTCTGTGAGCTCATAATATTCCACAATCGAAGGCTTTCCATTCTCAAGGCACATTGCACCGACACGTTCATGTGGGGAAACTTTGCGCACGACTTTTGACCCGCATACACGTCCGGAAAGAATCGTTGCACCGACAAATACCGGATCTGCAATTCTCTGCAGTACATTGTCAACGGCAAATACATTAAGCCATTCCACACCTCTTTTTCGTATATCCTGGTCCAGTCCTGCACGAAGCAGTGACTTATACCAGCCGCCATTTCCATTTGGTGACATTGCCAGAGAATCTTCTGCTTCTCTCAACACATTTCCTTCAAAATCAACTGCCGGAACCATCTCCTGTACGAAAAATTTCACATAATCTTTGTTATAGCCAAAATAATTATGTTCTTCGAAAAAAGCTCTGGTCTGTTCATCATTCTTATCACTTGTCATAATATAAAGTGGTATCCATGTACCTGCTTCGTTCGTGACATCCATAAGATTTGCAATCAGCTGTTCAAAAATATAAAGTGTACGATTCACACCAATATTAAACATTCCCTTTGCCTTATCAAAGCCCAGACGTGTTCCCTGGCCTCCCGCCAGCAAAATCGCTCCGACTTTCCCTGCCCGGATTGCATCCAGTCCGGCCTTACGGAATTCGGTCTCTCTCTGTTTAATCTCTGAAATTTCAGTAGCTTTGAGTGGTTCAAATGTCCCCCTCTCATGCTTTTTCCGGTGAATCAGATCCAGATAAGACCAGTCCATATCCTTCAATTGTTTTTCTAACTTCTGTGGTATCTCCTGATTAACTAACTTTCCCAGATATTTCTGGTTCGTCTCCTGGATTTTCTTAGCAATCTCTTCTTTCATAAATAACTTCCTCGCATTTCTGGTTTGTGTATTCACATTCTTAGAACTTTCGTACTATTTCAACTGTAAAAAATGGAAGTAGACCAATCACTGATTGGCCTACTTCATTAATTATTTTACTGATTCCCCTCTGTGCTTTTCTGAATCTTATCCGTTCCGGTAGCACCTGCCGTCTCATTATAATCCGATGTATTGATCAATGCAGAATCCTTTGTAATTCCTGTCTGACTTACAATCGTATCACTGATTGCCTGAACCGTCTGTGAAGGTACATACGTATTATCATCGAACAAATACTTGTGAAGCTGCGTAACATTCGTCACAAGATCTGCAGGGATAACCGTGTCACCCGTTGCAGAAAGTGCCTCTGTCGTAAGATTGAACGGGAATCCCGTCGTACTCTCAACCTTATAAGAAGTCACATCCTTTGCCAGTGACAAGATCTGTCCGATCGATAATGTTGTCGAAATATCGTCCATTACGGAATTACAAATGCTTGTCAATGTCGCAATATCTGCTTTCTTTGCTTTCTCTAAGATTGCCTGCAATACAATTCTCTGACGGGATGCACGTTTGAAGTCATCTCCTGCCAGCTTACGGATACGGGCGTATGTGGTCGCCTGCGTTCCATCCAGATGAACCAGTCCATACTGGGTAACATCCGGCGTCATCTTTCCGGTTACCTTATCGACATCTTTCTTATACTTATTGATCTGTTGCATCTCACCCTGTGTGATCTCCAGATCCAGTCCTCCAAGATTGTCAATCACCTCAACCATAGCTGCCCAATCAACGCAGACATATTCCTTGATATCCAGATCAAGATTGGAATTCAACATCTGTACAGCCTGCTTTGCGCCTCCATTGGCATATGCTGCATTTGCCTTGCGGTATAAACCACCGCCGATGCTCAAATAAGAATCTCGATAAACAGATACCAGCTTTACATCCTTTGTCTTGTTATTAATGCTTGCAATCATAATAACATCGGAGTTACCGCCTTCATACTTATTCTTGCTTCGGTTGTCCAGTCCGAACAGTGCTATGTTGGTATATCCCTCCAGTGATAACAACGTATCATCACTTAAGTCATCGTTGATTCCTGCTTCGGATTCATCCATCTGCTCATAATCCACTTTGTTCATCATACTGACAAAATATGCTGCAAGCAATAAGATTGCAAGGAGCAGTATTTCAAAGATAAAAAGCACAATCTTTCTGCTTTTCTTCTTCTTTCTTTTTTTACGTCTATTGTTTGCCATAATCCTAACCCTTTTGCCTATTATGTATATACAGCCAGGCGTCCGCGTAGCTGCCGCGCTCTTCCTCTGACATGGCCGTATATTTTTCCAGGTCAAGATTGGTCAGCCGCATCTGTTCATTTCCGCACTGATGGCATTCTACATCCTTGCGTCGGCTCACCATTCGCATCCAGCCACACTGCGGACAAATGTATATTTTCATCATAATAACTACCGCTTATTCAAATTTTTTCAAAACCTCAGCTTTTAATTCTTCCAATGTCTTATCTGCTCCTTCCAGAGAAGTGCCTTTTACTCCGACATAGAATTTAATCTTTGGTTCTGTTCCGGATGGGCGCACACAACACCATGCATCGTTGGAAAGTTCAAAATACAGTACGTTTGAAGATGGAAGTCCTGTTGCAGTCACTTCTCCTGTCTTCATATCTTTGCGCGTATCTGCTTTATAGTCACGTACCGCAAGCACATCGAAATCACCAAGCTTCTCCGGTGCATTGTTTCTCGCACGGTTCATGATCTCCTGAATCTGTGCTGCTCCGTCAATACCCTTTAAGGTCATGGTTGCGATACCTTCTCTGTAGTATCCGTATTTTTCATACATTTCAATCATGCCATCCCAAAGTGTCTTACCCTGTGATTTATAATAAGCTGCCACTTCACAAAGCATACATACCGCTGCAGGTGCATCTTTGTCTCTGGCATAGGTTCCAGGAAGACATCCGTAGCTTTCCTCAAAACCGAAGACATAATTCTTGTCTCCTGCCTTCTCATATTTGAGCATCTGCTCACCAATATATTTGAATCCGGTAAGTACTTCTACCAGTTCTACACCATATGCTGCCGCAATTGCTTTCGCCATATCAGTAGAAACAATAGACTCAACCAATACCGGGTTCTCCGGCATCGTTCCATTTGCATGTTTCTGACCCAGAATATATTCTGCAATCAGCATTGCTGACATATTTCCGGTAAATGTAACGTACTCTCCTGTCTTTGTATCTTTGCAATACACACCAAGACGATCTGCATCCGGGTCTGTGGCAAGTACAATATCTGCATCCTTTTCTTTTGCAAGTTTTAATGCAAGTTCCCATGCATCCGGGTTCTCCGGATTCGGGTATGGTGCAGTCGGGAAATGTCCGTCTGCTACTGCCTGCTGTGGCTCAATGTATACATTTTCAAATCCCATATCCTTCAGCACACGCTTAACCGGCTCAAGTCCTGTACCATGAAGTGGTGTGTATACGATCTTGATGTCTTTTGCCATCTGCTTAATGATTTCCGGATGAATGGACAGATTACGAAGCTGTGCAAAATACTTCTCATCCACATCATCTGAAATCACTTCATACAGACCAGCCTTGACTGCTTCTTCTTTCGCCATAGTCTTTACCATATCAAAAGAAGTCACCTTACCAACCTCATCCATAATACTGGTGTCGTGTGGTGGTGTTACCTGCGCACCGTCCTCCCAGTATACCTTGTATCCATTATACTCTCTCGGATTGTGGCTTGCTGTAATTACGATACCTGCAATACAGCCAAGTTCTCTTACTGCAAAAGAAAGTTCCGGAACCGGACGAAGGCTTTTGAAAACATAAGCCTTGATTCCATTTGCTGCAAGACACAATGCTGCTGCATCCGTAAATTCATCTGCCATCAGACGGGAATCATGGGCAATTGCAACTCCCTTATTCTGTCCGTTCTGTGACAGAATATAATTTGCAAGTCCCTGTGTTGCCTGGCGTACTGTGTATATATTCATACGATTGGTTCCTGCTCCGATCACACCACGAAGTCCGGCAGTACCAAACTCTAATGTGCGGTAGAAACGATCCTCAATTTCTTTTTCATCTCCGGCAATTGCCTTAAGCTCTGCCTTAGTTGCGTCATCAAAGTAGGCATCTGTGCACCACTTTTCATACTCTTTCTTATAATCCATAGACCAATTTTCCTCCTAAATTGTTCATTGTCACACCTTAATTATTCTAGCACACTATCCCTCGTTTGGAAAGTTTTTACACAAAATATTAGAATCTCTTAAGAATTTGTTCAGTTCCTGTTTTGCTGTTTCATAATCTTTAAAAAGAATTCCATGGATGCCAACGACCTCTGCTCCATTCACATTTTCCTGCCGGTCATCAATAAATACGCTCTCTTCCGGTTCCAGCCAGTTCTCATCACAAAGGTAATTGTAAATAGCAGGATCCGGTTTCATTTTCTTAATTGTATAGGACATGACCACATCATCCATCAACGGCAGAAATGCGAGCTTATCCTTCGTCTGATTGTACATATTCTCTGCATAATTCGAGATAATGTACACATGATACCCTCTGGCTTTCAGATCCAGTATCCATTCCATGGCATACGGCATAAGTTCCACCGTCTCACCGACCGTCTGATGAATTTTCGTGATTTCCTCCGCATATTCCGGTGCCCCTGCAATAAATTTCTGTAACAGTTCCTCCGGAGTGCCAAGTCCCTGATCCGACTCATCCCACAGTTTATTCTGAAACATTGCCTGGTTGATGGCCGCCTTCGCTTTTTCATCCAGTCCCAGTCTGTCCATATAGGCATCCGGCTCGTATGATACCAGTACTTTTCCAATATCGAATATAATATTACGAATCATTATTCCAACTCCTTATCCACCAGCCATTCCTTACCACCTTCTTTTTTGCCAAGGAAAATGGTCGGTTTTACTTTCTCTCCATGAAAATCCGATCCGGCAGTCTCCACCAGATGATACTTTTGCGCAAGCGCATGATACTCGCAGATCTGCTCCGGTGTATGCGTGCTGTAATAAGTCTCGATTCCGGACAGTCCAAGCGATGTGAGCTTACGAATTTCTTCTTCCATTGCCTCTCCGGTCTTCTTTAACGATACCGGATGCGCAAGGACCGCTACACCTCCCGCCTTTCGAATCATTGATATTCCCTGTCTGGCGGATGGTTTTTTCCGTTCAATCTTTGAGAATTCTTCTGTTGCAAGATATTTGTCAAATGCTTCTTTCACACTGGAAACATAGCCCTTTTCAACCATTACACGGGCAAAATGCGGTCTTCCGATCACATCTGATCCGGCTTTTTCTGCCACTTCTTCCATCGTAACATCCACACCTTGATCCGCAAGAAATGTAATAATCTTCTCATTTCTTGTGCTGCGCTCCTGCACCATTTCCTCACAAAAAGCTTTTAGTTCCCGGTCATGTATATCAATTCCATAGCCAAGCATGTGCAGTTCATTTTCATGCTCAATACTCAGCTCAATCCCCGGAATACAAATAATACCACATTCTTTTGCTGTCCCCGCGGCTTCTTCCACACCACCAATCGAGTCGTGATCCGTCAAAGCCATAATCGCAATACCTGCGTCTTTCACTTTTCGCACCAGTTCTGTCGGCGTGTACTGTCCATCCGATGCGGTCGAATGCATATGCATGTCAATTCTCATTGTCTGTCCTCCTGAAGTTGACATAATTGTCTTTGCTCTATTATACAGGAAATGTCAAGCGATGCGCCAGTATAAATTCATCAGCTTAAAAAGCACAAAAAAAGTGCTGCATCGTACCTTCCCGGTATCAACACAGCACCTTTTCTTATAACAGTCTTTCGTATACATCTTTTCTCCTAACAATAAAGCTGAAATGTCTGATTCTCCTCCAGCTGCTGTCCCTTTAATTGCTCCTGCAGAATCTGCTCAAACGAAGAACGTTTTGTCTTGTTCTGACGCGGCTGCTGATGATTCGGCGAATCATATGCAATCTCCTGGGATAAGGTCACTGGAAATACCTGATAAACACGTTCGATTCTTGCGGTAACGCACCTTCTTTCTGTTTGATTTGTTTCCTTCTATTATATTTATCGGACAATTATTAAATTTATTTAGTTTTTTCAGATTTTTCATCATATAAATGTCTTCCAAAACTAAAACAGCGGAGTCTCGCGACTCCGCTATCTATCATATTTATAATTTTAATA
>ULUA01022650.1_pt1 | contig 11136 bp, 7 predicted proteins | sample 1958081 | NCBI WGS metagenome assembly ULUA01 (sample SAMEA4835748, study PRJEB28245) | human gut metagenome | biome: gut microbiome; material: fecal sample | place: Denmark | collected 2008
TTTTATGTCCAGCGGCAAAGCATTCAATAAGTTCAGCGGCTACATTAAGCTGGAAGCAATGTACCCGACTGAATCCAAGGACCTGAACAACAGTTCTTATGCGGAATGGAACGCTATCGTGTCTCTGTACATTGATAACGCTACCAACCCGATGGATTACGGTAACACGCACTTCTATTTCCGTTGCCAGGCTGAAGCTCAGTACATGCAGAACTGGGATAGCGCCGATATGAAGCCCTATACCACTGCTGCAACTGATGCCTACAACTTTAATCGTGACGTGAACTCCAGCAATCCGGAAGACCATCTGTATAAGGATATCAGCCAGTCCTCTTACGGCGCTGAACTGGTTCTGGATTACAACATTTCCATTAAGGCCAATGTTCCGAACAAAGCTACGAAGAAGCGTAATACTATTACGACTGCAAATGGCAGCGCAAAGGACATTTCGACCCTGCGGAATGAAATTTCCGAAATCAACACAGCTCTGAATAACGGCGGTGCGGTTTACAACTACAAAGACCTGGCGATTATCGCTCCGAATGGTCTGCGTTACATGGAAACCTACTTCATCGCGGGGAATGGCGTAAATAACCGTTCCGGCATCGATTCCCGCGACACTGTGGTTATCGATAACAAGATTCGCAACTCTGACGGTAAGTGCTTTACGGACCTCTTCGAAAAGGTTACGGATGATGAATTCGTTAACAAGCGTCAAGGCTTCGCTTACCGTTCTAAGAGCGGCAACACGATTCCGAAGGAAACTTGGGAATGGTTCTGGCGTAATGCTATCTACTACATCTGCTATGATGCTCCGACCACAAAGGCCAACATGGACCAGGTGTATTTCTACATTGATGAACAGAACAGCGGTGCATCCTCTTCTCAGGTCTACTCCGAACCCAACAGCACTTCGAAACCCTATTCTATGTACACTGCTCCGTATACCGGTGAGTATATCATCACTCTGAACGGTGCAGGCGGTGGCGCTGATAACCAGTTTGGTCTGTCTCCCGAACGCACTTCGCTTGGCGGCAAGACCACGATTCGCGTCAAGGCGGAAAAGGGCGCGACGCTCTATTTCGTCAACGGCGGTGCTGGTTCTCATGACCCGACACACTACGTCAATGGTGCATCGAGCCCCGATGCTAACGCAAAAGTTGTGGTCCAGGGCGGCTACAACGGCGGTGGTAACGGCGGTATCATGATGCAGGAGCGCTACGCTCACTGGAGCTTGAAGGGTGCTTCTGGCGGCGGTGCTACTACCGTGGCTGTCGGCATCATCGGCACAGGTCGTTTGGCTGAGTACGGCGATGAAAACACGGCCAAGAAGTATGTTCTGGCTGTTGCAGGCGGTGGTGGTGCTAACCAGCACGGCGCTTGCGATGCTACTGGCGGTTCCGATAACAACGGCGTCCTGCATGTCTGGGGCGGCCAGCTTGGCGGCGGTGGTCCGTTTGGCCAAGGTATGTCTGGCGGCGACTTCTCTATGTTCCTCGGTGGTATTACTGATGGTTCTTCTGAGGTTGGTGTTGAAGGCCCTGGCGGTGGCGGCGGCGGCTGGTACGGTGGCTACGCTAACGAGTCCTCTAAGCTCGCCAATGCAGATGGCTGGGGCAGCTGTAAGCGCGACGGCAATGGCGGTTTGAGCTGGGCTGCAGGCGTTGGTACTACTCTGACTGATGCAGGTGGACACAAGGTTCAGGTCTTGGAAGTCAACATCAGCAATGATGGCGGCGGTTCCGGTTCTGAACAGGCTGGTAATTCCAGCATTGAGCTGGTCAAATCCTCTGTTTCTCGTTTCTCTCGTAACGGCAAGAATGCTTTCGATACCGCATACGAAGATACCGACCCCGATTCCGGTATTGAGGAACAGCATGTAACCATTACTATCACTGCAGCCAATAAGCTGTATGATGGCAACCCCGATGAAGCTACTGTCAGCGTTTCCGGCAACCTGTCTTCTACCGATATGGACAATATCGTGAAGAACACCACTATCGTCTATGCTAACCGTAAAGGTACATTGACGAAGGCTCCAAGCGATGCGTCTACGGACAAGAACCAGTATCCGCGCTCCGATTGCGGTTCCTATACCGCAACAGCAAAATGTACGGTGTCGGGTTACATCATCACATATCGCTACGAGAACACGAACCCCGGTCATACTTATGACGGCAGCAGTCCGAGCGGTATTGGTGATACCGTCAAGTTCGATATCTATCCTCGCGGATTGACGATTATCGGTACTGGCGATAAACCCTACGACCGCACCAGCAAGGCAACTCTGGAAAATGTTCATATTGCTTCTGGCGGCTTGATTGCGAAGGACGAGAACACTGTGAAGCTGAGCACCACTACGGTGACTGGTAACTACACGGTTGATGGCAAGAATGTCAGCGATGCTGGCGGTCCCTATGTCGTCATCCGAACCAGTGAACTCTCTCTCGTTGGCAACAGCGCAGGCAACTACTACATTGAGAAGGAAGACTTGTCTGGCTCTATCACTCCTCTGGATTTGTACGTTCACAGTATTTACCTGGAAGACCCGACCTATCCTCGCAACGTCAAACACTATGACGGCACGACCAAAGCCACCATTAAGGATATCCTGATTGATGGCGTGCTTAAAGGTGATGACGTTAAGATTAAGGAAGAAACCCTTCCCGGCAACTATAAGACCAAGGATGCTGGCCAGAAGCTGAATGCAGATGGCACGGTAAGCTCCAACTGGCCTTATGAGTTGGACGAGAATCCGATTACGGCAGATGCTCATCCGACACTGACTGGTAAGGATGCCAAGAACTACCGTATCACAAAGGAGAAGTATTCCGGCGCTATCGCACGCGCCAACCTGACCGCACAGGTTGCAAGCTGGCGTGGGTTGTATGGCGATGGCGTAGGGGAAAAGCCCTGGCACGACAAAAAGGCTTATGGTTACGGCACTGCGGCTTCTGCAGGCTGCTGGCTGGAAATCGATGGTCTGGTGCAGGGTGATACCTTGACTTTGGACCAGAGCTACAAGAAGTCTTATTTCAAGACTCTGGTAAGTGGTCATGAAAACCTTGTTCCTGACGAATCGACTCCTGTTGGCACTTATCCGTTAACTTATGTTGGCTTGACTGAAGCCAATTATCCCGTTCTGAAAAACTACATTGTTATGGTCCTGAATGGCCGCTTTGTGGTTGACCCGCGTCCGCTGCATGTGACGGTTCTTGACAGCGACAAGATTATCTACAACGAGAACCCGAACTTCCATGTGAACATTCAGATGGAAGATGATGATGCAAATCTGATTGATGTCGTGAGCGACGTTGACGCTACTCCGATTCTGGATGCAAAGCTCAAGGCGAAAGATACAGTCAGCAGCGTCTTGTACGTTGCGGGCGGTAATCCCTCCAACCTGACTCAGGAATTTGTGGATGCCTACGATTATCGTAAGCAGGAAAATGTCAAGGAAAGCAAGACCAATATCCCGTTTGTGACCGATTGCACCATCAGCTCCCTGCCTCTGTACGCAGATGGTACGAGCACCGATGATAATTTTGAGTGGAACTACGAGGATAAGACCTGCGATTTCTGCCATTACAACCACAAGCTCCTGGCTCCGTATCTGGTAACTATCAACACCGACACCAAGAGTGGTCCTGCATTGGATGTTCATACGGTCGTTAACCCGAATGGTGAAACGGTCCGCAACTACGAGCTGATTATCCATGATGGCGGCCTGTATGTGCATCCGGCTCTGCTGAAGGCTACGGTTCCTCTGTACGTCTGTATGTATGGCAACACCACAAGTGGTGAGGTCAAAGAGCCTACCAACTACCGCATCACGAACTACTCTACTGTGGCTATCCAAATCAAGAATATCAAGGCCAATGGTCCTTGGCTGATGCGTGATATGCCTGGCATGGAGTACTACCCTGACGGCGAGTATGACAACTCGGTATACGACATGACAAAGAACCGTCTGCGCCGTGGCGAGCTGTACATGCGTCTGCGCGATACCGTCCTGACTCAGGGCGATAACGCAATTGACCATAGCGATACGGCTTGGGTCATTCCGAAAGCTACCGGCGATTTCATCAACAACAACATCACTGGCCGCGCAATGCAGGTGCCTATGGCAGTCTACATTGCAACCGGTAATGTGAATGAATCCGGTGTCTGCACTCCGGTCACGAAAGTGACTTACACGATTGCTCCGTATGGCGGCGTGATGCCGAACGATGCGGACTTCGAGAAAGTGCAGTCCCAGCCGTGGCTGAAAGATGCAAAATAACCTTTCCAGTGTGACCTGATGGTCGCTTCTGTACAACATTTGAGGGCAGTCGAGAAATCGGCTGCCCTCTCTTTTTATTTGTGCTTGCTGCTTCGCACTACCTGCATTTGAGCAAAAAATAAAGGAACGCCTACAATACCGTGGTATTGTCCGATGCCCCTTCGTGACTGGTTTGTATCGTTGTCCGCCAACCGACAGGCCCTTACGTCCTGCATCTCTTTCGAGTTTTATCGTTGCTCGCCAACCGACAGGTCTTTGTACCCTGCATCTCACTCGGATTATAGGTGCCAGTCCACCAGCAGAATGACGTCTGCTTTCCTGCTACCATTATACCTCACTCGCACTCGAAATGTAAACGGCTTTCGGCTCTAACCAAATGGCAGCTGCTCCAATTCTGGAGTAGCTGATTTTTTTGCGCATAACTTCTGAAAGAATCTCCGCTAAAATCAACCGTTGCGAATTCGTGCGATTCGCGGACAATAAAGCTTGTAAGCATGAATGTACCAATTTGAATAGTATTTACACCTAATAGAAAGGATTGTATGACTGTGAAACGATTGAAACAAATTGTCACAATCGGCTGCGTTGCGGTGGTCGCTGCGCTGCTGATGGCTGGATGCGGTGAGCATCGGCTGGTATCGATTTCGATGCCGGAAACGATAGATTTGAAGCTCGGTGAAAGCACCGCAATTGAACTGACCGGAACTCTTAAAAATGGCACTGAGGTGACGGGAGACCAGCTCACGCAGCTTCTCGAACATCGAGGAATGACATTTGAGAGCTTTGCGCCGAGCGTTGCATCTTTGGATGACACGCTGCGCTTGACTGCTAATTCATCTGGCAGAACGGAAATCAATATCTATAGCCGGGATAACAAGCTGAACTGCAGCGCGGAAGTGACTGTCGTATCGCCACTTGAAGGCTTTGAGATGGATGATATTATCACTACTACTGATAACAATTTAGTGAATCCCGAATACACCACAATTCCCGAAACGGCTGATGTGGGTGAAGTTACGGTAAGTGTGGGGGATGAATCGATTGCCCGAGTGGAGAACAATAAGATTGTTCCTCTGAAAGCCGGAACCACCACGGTCACTATCACGGCAGATAATGGTGTGTCCAAGACTGTGAAACTCAAGGTCAAGCAGGCTCCGAAAGAGCTCTATGCCGACAACCTGGAAGTCGAAATCGGAGAGACTAAGACGATTCATGTCTATACTGATGTTCCTGACCCTGATACGGATAACGATAACAGCCTGTATGAGTTTGAGAACACCGACAATTCGGTTTGTGCCGTCAACGTTAAGGGTGAAGTGACGGGCATTTTGGTCGGCACCAGCAAGGTCAAGGTTACGAACAGCAGCGGCCTTGAGACAACAATGACGGTAAATGTTGTACCGAAAACCGCACACATGACGCTGACTTTTGGCGCATCTGAGGATACCGAAAGCACCAACGAAAACACTGAAAATCAGCCCGCAGAAGCCACTGACAACGCCGATTCCAGCCAGGATAGCGTGGGAGGTAATGAATGATGAGACATATCAAGAAGTTCGCAGCACTGCTCCTTGCAGCTATCTGCACCATGATGGTTCTGACTGGATGTGTGGATAAGGCTTCTCTGTATGATGATACGCAGCAGATTGCGGCCGGAAGGACGGCATACTCTGCGACCGGGTATCAAGGTGGCTATGTGATGGGCGACGGGTCTTTTGATTTCACGGCAAGCGCTGATAAGCTTGTAGGAGCCGTTGAAGCGTTTGATATTGACGTCAAGAATGAGTCCACCCTCGTTGACTGCTATACGACTGCTGATACGACAAGCGGCAAATTCAAGATTCTGCTCGTCCACACTGACAACAAACAGATTGTTGCTGAGTACATCGATGACGCATACAGTGACCTGGTTCTTCCTGTCGGCAACTACAAGGTATATCTTGTGGGCAAAGACGATGCAGCGTTCAATGTTAGTATCAGCCTTTACTGCTTTGGCGAAAATGTAAGCTGGTACGAACCGTCTAAAAAATAAAATGTGACTTTTTCCGTGCCCTGGGACGAAAAATCCTGGGGCAATTTTTAATTTTTCATAAATATTGTTGCGGAAATGTGCGAATCAAAGATAATGAAAACATAGGGCAAAAAAGCACGTTAATCGCTGAAAAAAGTGACTGCCTTTTCTTTTTTGTCTTGTTTCTGGAAAGCAAATGTGTCTTTTCGAGAGCATTCAAAAAACGGTGTCACAAGAACAAATTACAATGTACCTTTTCAAAAATAACAAGGAGGTTTTTATGAAATCCACCAAAAGCGTCAACAGCAGCGTGAGCAGTGCCATTGCGGGTGAATGGGAAACCCCGGATGAACTGTTCCAGGAACTTGACCGCGTTTATCATTTCACTTTGGATGCCTGTGCCCGCCCCGAAAATGCCAAGTGCCAGAAGTTCTTTACCAAGAAGGAAGATGGTCTTGCACAGGATTGGCGCGGCAATGTCGTGTATTGCTGCCCTCCGAGCGGGACCCGAAATCTGCGCCTGTGGGTTGCGAAGGGTGCTGCTGAGGGCAAGAAGAAGAACACGACCGTTGTCATGCTGCTGCCGGTATCGACTGATGCTGCCTGGTTTCAGGAACACATCTATCTCCAGCCTGGCGTTCGGGTGCATTTCCTGCCGGAACGAGTTAAGTTCACCAACCGTCTGCTGCCGTCCTATGCAAAGTATGGTCAGAACGGAACAAAGGACCCTGCTGGTGGTATGCGGCCGTCCATGGTTGTTGTGTTCACCGGCTCGAAACGCAAGTTCTGCTGTGAGTCAATAACCCACGACTAAAGTCGCGGGCTTGCTCCGGCAAGTCTGCGCTTTAGGAGTGTCCGTAAGGATATGTTGACTACCCTATGCGCATTAAGTTGCGCCCCGTTATAAGCGAATAGACAGTTACCGTACGGTGTAAATCCTAGCCGTGCGCTCTAAGGCAACACATCACGTAAAGCTGAGGCAAAGCCGACAGGTGTGGCTGCATCAAGCCGCTTATGACCTTGGGGAAGGATTCTTACCCTCTTCGGAGGAGTGAGCAGCTTCTTTTTAGCTGCATTTTATCGAAAGGAGCATGGCATCATGCAATATGTGTATGTACTCAGTAAACACGGCGAGCCCATGATGCCGTGCTCACCCGGAAAGGCTCGTTTGCTATTAAAGCAGCAAAAAGCATGCGTTGTAAGGCGCACACCGTTTACCATCAAGCTCCTGTACGGAAGTGCGGGATACAAACAACCTATCACTTTGGGCGTTGACGCAGGCAGCAAGCATGTTGGTTTGTCTGCATCTACTGAGAAGCGCGAACTCTACCGTGAGGAATTTACTCCTCGCAACGATGTAGTAGAATTGCTTTCTACGCGCAGGCAGAACCGCCGTTCGAGACGCAACCGTAAGACCCGTTACCGTGCACCGAGATTTGATAACCGCGTCCATAGCAAGCATAAAGGCTGGCTGGCACCTTCAGTAGAAGTGAAAATTCAAGAGCACATCACCATCATTAAGCGCATCTGCAAAATTTTGCCTATCTCTCTTGTAAGAGTAGAAACAGCAGAATTTGACACGCAGCGCTTGAAGGCAATGCTTGCTGGAAAACCTCTACCGGTGGGAACAGACTATCAGCTTGGTGAGATGTACGACGAATACAATGTCCGTCAGTATGTCTTGAAGAGAGACAACTACACCTGTCAGTGCTGTGGCGCTCATACTACTGCCAAGAAGTTGGTCAAGCTGCATGTACATCATCTCGAAAGCCGTAAGACTGGCGGCAACGCTCCAAGCAACCTTGTTACTTTGTGTACCACATGCCACAAGAACCTTCACAAAGGAAAAGTGACCCTTGACGGCAAGGAACGCGGCAAGCCTCTTCGTGATGCTGCTTTCATGGGTATCATGCGCAAGACCTTAATGGCGCGTTTGAAAAAGGAGCTACCTATCCCTGTTCAGGGAACTTATGGCTATATCACTAAAATGCGCCGTGAGCAAAATGACATCAAGAAGAGTCATACAAACGATGCTCGCTGTATTAGTAAGCATCCGTTAGCTGAGCCTTGCAGCGTTTGCTACCGTACAAAGGCCATCAGGCACCACAATCGGCAAACCCATAAAGCAAATTTCTCTAAAAAGGGTATCCGTAAAAGAAGCCAAATGCCCTATCTCGTTGAAGGTTACCGTTTGTGGGATAAGGTCCTCTACAAAGAGCAAGAATGCTTCGTTTCCGGGCGTCGCTCTTCGGGGAGCTTTACGCTTAAAAAGCTAGATGGTACAAGCGTCTCTAAAGGCGTGACATTCAAAAAGCTGCGACTTTTAGAGCCCGCAACAAATTATTTAATTGAAAGGATGTGAACGGGCAGTTCCTCCCACGACTGAAGTCGCGGGTCTCCTTGCCCTGATTTATGAAAAAGAAAATCACGATTGTGGATAAGGACCTGAACCAGCTTGTGGTTGTTGCAGATTGCAGTAGTGCTCTGTATCAGGACCGGGGCACGAAACTCGGTGAGCAGAATCTTCTTTCCGATACTGCCGTCACCTTTAAGGTCTATGATGGAACGGCTCAAGTTGCTGTAATGATGGCAGACATCCTTCAGGTTCCGACCAAGCAGGGAACGATGGCGGATATCTGGCCTACTCCTGCCAATCCACTTCCCGACAAGCAGCTTGCCATCAACTATCTCTGTGCCCGAAATGCTGAACGCCAGATGTTGTGCGACAAAGACCCGAAAGACAGCGTTGCGATGGTCCTGCCTATTACGACACATCTTTATATCGACTCTATCAAAGTCGAGAACGCCTATAAACGGCGCGGGATTGCTACCGGTATGCTGGACTTTGCTGTGAGCCTTGCTTTGCCCGAAACCATCGGCTTGTTCTGCGCCAATGAGGACGCAGAGATGAAAGCAATGCTGAAAGCCCTCAAATTCGCTCAGTCCCCACTCAAGGCACTGAACATGCCCTGGAAAGAAAAGTTTTATTACTACAAGCGCCTCAAGCGCCTGGCACGTTGAAACATTAGGAGGCTTTTATTGATGGAATCTAATAAACCGCTTCGTACACATCCCAAGATGACGAAAGTTTTGCTCGGCCAGATTGATTCACTGGATAAGGCAGGCCGCTCGGTTGAAGACATTGCCGCTGCGCTGAATACTACTCCGGAAGCTGTACAGCGTGGCATCGATAAGTTGATTGACCGGCGACGCTCTGAGATTCGTGCAACGCCTGGTGGTGCATTTACGGTGGCTGCTCAAAAGAAAACGTTCCGCGCCGTATGTGCCGAACGGAGCTGCCCGTGGCGTTGTGACGCGAAGGACTACTGCGTTTGGCCGACTTGCCTGAAACGGACGGTCAATCTTGATAAAACTGTTCCGGCGTACCCGGTATCTGCCAGCACCGTGGGCAGTGATTCAATGCCCGACAATGCAATGCCTGGGACTGAGCCCAAAGTTGGACTCAGTGTTGAAGATAAAACTCAAGCCCCGAATGTCTGAGAAGGAGGATTATGAATTATGTCTGAGAACCGCAGTTTGAACAGCTTGTTTGCTCGGCTGGATGAATCGAAAGCAAACCGCGCAAATGAAGCAAACCGTGAACATGAAAAAGCCGCAGAGGAAGCTGAAAAGGAACGCCAGAAAAAGAAGGTAGAGGAATCCGCTGTCGAGAAGTACCGCGTGTACGATGACGACTACGAGCCGGAGGTTATGATTCCGAAAGGAAACCCCGGCGCTGTGCAGCAGCCTGCTAAACCGAAAAAGGAAAAGAAGGGAACTAAGGAACAGGAGATGGATGAGATTACGGACGGGAATCCGTTTATCAACACTCTGTTCCGCCGCAGCAGCAAAACCCAGGACCAGAATCCGACAGCTGCCGCCAAGCCCTCTGCGCAACCTGCTGCACCTGCACAGCCTGCATCGGCACCGCAGCCTACGCCTGCCGACGTTCCTTCCCTGGACAATGAGCAGGAAGATGACACCCTCGTATTCCAGCACATTCTGGACGGTGCAAAGAGCCCTGACGCAAATGCCGCTCAGAGCGTTTCTCAGCCCGAGAACGATGGGATTGAAATTGACCTGAGCGATATCGAAAACGACGCTGCAGAGCCTGTCAAGGGGGATGATGAGCCGATTGAAACCTCTTTGAGCTTCTCTCAGAACGAGCCTGAAGCCCCTGCTGTTTCGGATTCTTTCTCTTCAGAGATTCCGAACGAACAGTTTGTTATGCCGGATACCATGTCGGATAATGACGGGGCGCAGAAAGAATCGGTTCAAGAAGATGAAGCGGCCGAGTGGCCGAGTGGCATGAGCGCTCCTCATTTCGGTGAGGAAGAAAACTCTTCCAGTGACATCAAGCCTGTGGGCGATGAGGAAGCCAATGCTTTCCTCTATGCACGGTTCGACAAGAACAATCAGTATGGCGCGTTTGGTCTGTGCATTGATACCGGCAAGAATCTGATTCAGAGCTCTTATAGCGGCGATGCAGGCGATGAAGTGGAATATGCACTGCGCGGCGCTATCGAGATGTTCCGGATTCTGGATGAGCATGATATCCATGCTGTGACCGTCTATACGGAGCCGGAACTTTCCAAGGCGATGAAAGAGAACGCTCGCCGTCTTATTAACGGCAAGTCCGAGATTTGCCGCAAATACATCGAGATGTCCTGGAAGACTATGACTAATATCGGCATTGAGTTTGATACAAACCGGGATATCCACAGCGAGTATGCACAGCTTGCACTTGCAACGGCTCGTTACCTGGCATATCGTGATGTTGTGTGATAAGGAGGAAAAGGAATTGTCAACAACCCCGCCTAAACCGGTTCGCCGGTTATAGGCG
>ULUA01095311.1_pt1 | contig 11100 bp, 9 predicted proteins | sample 1958081 | NCBI WGS metagenome assembly ULUA01 (sample SAMEA4835748, study PRJEB28245) | human gut metagenome | biome: gut microbiome; material: fecal sample | place: Denmark | collected 2008
TCTATTTGCCTTAATTTTTGTGGGTTTTTAGAGGTTACCATGCTATAATAACATCAGACAAAGGAGGAACAAGATATGTTCTCAATAAAAGACGCAGTACGCAAAACAGTTGTCGCAGTATCTTTAGCAGCGTTGACAACTAGTTTCTTCACTGGCTGCTCACAGCAACCCACCGTATCGGATGTAGATCTCTACCCACCATCAATCACCACAGAGGTCTCAACACCGTATACAGAAGAACTGACAGATGACATCAACCCAGGAATCAACGATGAAACCCACGACGCCAACACCTTCTCCATAAAGTACAAATACTGGTATGACAATCCCGACGTCAAGGAAACCCAGGATAAAGCTTTAGCAGAAGCAGACCCAGGCGGAGACAACCCTAATGGCGAAACATTCCTAGGTATCCCTGGTCTCCCACTTTATACAGACCCATCAGGCAACCAGTATATCATCTCCGGGCGTACAGTATGCTATTTAGCAGATGGTAAACTAGCCTCCAAGGACATGTACAACCTTCTGCGCAAGACAGGTACTGGCGAGCGTATCTACTACGGATTGACACAGACTGCAGAAGATATCTTAAGCACATTTCTCAAACGTTCAGCAGGTAAAGAGCAGCCAGCAACTTATGAGGACCGCAAGGCACAGGATACAGAAGCTACCCTTAATTCTGTCACATATGCTATTTATGTAAATAATATTGAAACAGGCATGACAACAACTCCAGATGGCATGATCGAGGTGTCCTCTGTGCTGCCAGGTTATGGTGTTGCCAATTATGCTTTAGATGAACAGGCACTTTATCTTCATACAGCTGCAGTAAGCAATCTTAAGCTGGAATTCAAAACTGAAGCTGACACAATTACTATAGAATACTCGACAGGTGAGAAAGACGAAAACATCAGCACAAAGGAAATCATCTTAGCAGGGGATATGCTTAAGATGTCACCAGAAGCTGTTGAGCATTATCTAGGTTATGATATTGAAGTATATGATGACTTCATTAACATTGTAACAGATAATAAAGATATTATCACACCAGACAGTATCTTACTTGCTGAAGCAGAATCTTTAGCAGATTCAACGCTTAATGATAAGGACACTACGAAGCCTATCGAGCAAACACACACCACAGAACCACATCCAGAACCTGTTCACACCGAAGAAGTAGTAACAGTTATCCCATCAGAAACCTCTACACCATCGTCAGCAAGTAAGAGTGATAAAGACAAGATTCCCGGCAGTGATCTGACGTATGGCCAGTTCAGAGAAATATATGGTTATGATGTACCAGACGGAGCTACTAATATTACAGACAAGGGCTTTGACCTTCCTGGCAGACACAGACTTTCACCAGCCGAAGCTGCCCGCATCAACCAGGAAGCCCAAGACATCATGGACGGCAAATATAATCCAGACGATGATGTGACAGATGCAGAATGGGATGCACTTGAAGGTTTACTAAATCGTCAATAAAAACATAATCATGAAAGGACCTAAGCAAAACCGCTTAGGTCTTTTCTTATACTTACAAAGAAAAGGAGTTGATACGCATAAACACAGATGAATTAACGCAAGAACAATCAGCACAAGCTCAAGAAACCTCTTTCTTTATCAATAATACAGACAGTAGGCAACAGTATGTAAAAACTCTTCAAAATGCCTTAAATGCGGGAATGTTTTTTCCTGAAGTGGAGATTAATTTTGATTCTTTAGAAGTTTACAGACTTGTTGATTATTCAGAAAAAGAGAACGCGGGGATAAGCCATACGACCTGGAATTAATGCTGAGACTCTACCTGATACAGAATCTGATTCTGGCTGACAGTCCTCATCTGACAGCCTGATGGGTAACTCTGATGAACTTCGCTTCGTTTCATGCTTTTGATGGCAATTTGCGCAGTGTTGCCTTATACAACATCACTGCTTCCAGACTTCCCGGGAAGGGTCACATTTAGACATACAGAGCCGCTCCGAAAGGGCGGCTTTTGTGTATTTCGCGGAATTCGCAGGTTTTTTGTGTTCCCTCTTGAAATAAGGACGATTTTGTGGTAAAATAAAACTGTATGTAAAGAAAAGGGGGAAAGCCTGTGATAAGAGAAGTACGCATGGACGAATACGAACAGCTCATGGAGCTGTATCTGCATCTGCACGAGACCTCCGTCCCGCCTGCGGAGCTTACCCGCCCGCTGTGGGAGCGCCTGGTGAACGACCCGGACTACCATCTTATCGCAGCCGAGGAGGACGGAAAGCTGGTGTCGACCGTTACCTGCGTTATCGTCCCGAACCTCACCCACGGCCCGCGCCCGTACGCATGGGTCGAAAACGTCGTCACTCACCCGGATTACCGGGGACGAGGATTAGCGACAGCCTGCCTTGAGTACGCAAAAGAGATCGCGAAGCGCGAGAACTGCTACCGGCTCATTCTCATGACCGGCTCGAAGCTTCCCGGCACGCTGAATTTCTACGAGCGCGCAGGCTACGACAGAACGGAAAAGACCGGATTTATCCAGTATTTATAAACGAAAGGAACCACGAACATGAACATAAAACCCCAGAAGGGCATGCAGGAATATTTACCCGAGGCAGCGGCACAGCGCGACCGCCTGATGAACCTCATTCTTGAAACCTACACCGCAAGCGGATTCACACGTATCTACACTCCTGCCATTGAGAGCGCAGAGAACCTCGACAAGAGCGACGGCGGCGACAATCTTAACCTCATCTTCCGCATAATGAAGCGCGGCGACAAGCTCGCAGAAGCGCTTGCAAAGAACCCGGTCGACGAAAAGGAACTGTGCGATCTCGGTCTGCGCTACGACCTGACCCTGCCGCTTTCCCGCTACTACGCGAATAACCGCAACAGTCTGCCGTCCCTGTTCAAGTGCATTCAGATCGACAAGGTGTACCGTGCGGAGCGTCCCCAGCGCGGCAGGCTCCGTGAGTTCGTTCAGTGCGATATCGACATACTCGGCTCGGATTCATGGTGCTGCGAGATCGAGCTTATCTCCGTTACCGCTAAGGCGCTTTCAAAAATCGGCATCGGGGAGTTCACCGTGCGTGTTAACGACCGCAGGGTGCTGAGAAATTCCCTGCTCACGATGGGATTCCCGGAGGATTCCCTTGACACGGTTTCCGTAAGCTTTGACAAGCTCGACAAGATAGGCGCCGACGGCGTAGCCGCAGAGCTCCGCGAAAAGGGCATGCCCGAGGAAGCGGTCAACAGCCTGTCCGGGCTTCTCGCAAAGGGTAAGCTTACCCTCGACGACATGGCGCAGTACTGCTCCGAGGACGCCAAGGAAACGCTAGAGCAGCTCCGCACCATTATTGAAACTGCCGACAAGCTCTCCGACAACTACACCGTTGAGTTCGACCCGTCACTTGTAAGAGGTCAGGGTTACTACACCGGCACCGTTTTCGAGGTCGCAAGCAAGCAGTTTGGCGGAACCGTTGCAGGCGGCGGACGCTACGATAACCTCATCGGCAGATTCACCGGGGACACTGTTCCCGCGGTCGGCTTCTCCATCGGCTTCGAGCGTATTTTCTCCATCGTTACCGAGAACAATATCCAGCTTGCAGGCAGCCGCAGGAAAGTGGCTATTCTGCACAGCCCGGAGGCGATCCTGGAAGCTATCGCGAAATCCGACGAGCTTCAGGCTGAGAGCGACGTTACGCTCATCGCCGCAGCCAACCGCAAGAAGGCTGACAAGGCTTACTCAAAGGCAAAGCAGCAGGGATTCGACGAGATCATCAAGATAGGTCTGTAAGAGGAAACGACATGAGAAAACAGTTTCTTGAGATAGGAAAAATAGTTGCGACCCAGGGAATACGCGGGGAAGTACGGGTGCAGTACTACTGCGACAGCGCCGAGGTGCTGTGCGATTTCGACACGCTCTACCTCGACAAGGGAAAGACCCCCATGGAGATAACCAGGGCTTTCCCGCACAAGAACGTAGTCGTGATGAAGTTCGCCGGTATCGACAAGATAGAGCAGGCTCAGCCGCTCATCGGAAAGGTTCTGTACCTCGACCGCGAGGACGCGGAGCTTGAAGAAGGGCTGTACTTCATTCAGGATATAATCGGGCTGACCGTAAAGGACGCGGATTCCGGCATTGTCTACGGCAAGATCACCGATGTTTACCAGAACGGCGCTAGCGACGTGTACTCCATTCGCAGGGAGGACGGCACGGAGCTTATGTTCCCGTGTATCGACGAAGTCGTGCTCAAGACCGACATCGACGCTGGCGAAATGATCATCAGACCGCTCCCGGGGCTGTTTGAGGACGCTGTTGACGGAGACGGCGAATGAGGATCGACATTGCAACGCTGTTCACTCAAATGTGCGGCAGCGTGCTTAACGAGAGCATAGTCGGCAGGGGAATCAGAAACGGCTTTATCGAGGTGCACACCCACGATATCCGGAAATACACCGAAAACAAGCACCGCCGCGTTGACGACAAGCCCTACGGCGGCGGCACCGGAATGCTCATGCAGGCTCAGCCGGTTTACGACTGCATTTCCGCGATAAAGTCCCAGGGCGAGGGCAAGCCCCGGATAATCTACATGTCCCCGCAGGGCGAGGTGCTGACCCAGCAGAAGGTGCAGGAACTCGCGCAGGAGCCGTGGCTTATCCTGCTGTGCGGCCACTACGAGGGCATAGATCAGCGCGTGCTGGACGAGCTTGAAGTGGAGGAGCTGTCGGTCGGGAATTATGTGCTGACCGGCGGGGAGCTTCCAGCGCTGATAGTCGCGGACGCTGTGGCGAGGCTCCAGCCCGGGGTGCTTCCGAATGAGGATGCCTACAGCATCGAGAGCCACTACAACGGACTGCTGGAGTTCCCGCAGTACACCCGCCCGGAGGAATGGCACGGGCGCAGGGTGCCGGAGGTGCTCCTCACGGGAGACCACCGCACCGTCACCGAGTGGCAGAACCGTGAAGCGCTGCGGGTTACTGCAAGAAAGCGCCCGGATATGTACGGGAAGTTTATCTCTGAACAGCACGAGAGGCTCTGGAGCGCATTCCTGGAAGATAAGGATATCCCGCCGGAGACCAGGTGTTCCGGCGTTGTCAGGTTCGGGAAAACGGCTGACGAGGCGGACAGGCTCACGAGGCTTGTTATGCGCGGGAAAAAGCGCGCTGACATCAGCGTTCAGTCCGGGGAGCTTCCGCGGCGCGGCGAGTATTTGATCGTCACCGATGGCGCGGGTCTTGGAAAGTGCGTGGTGCAGGTTTTCAACGTGAAAACCGTGCCGTTCAGCGGGGTCACTGAGGAAATGTGCGGCTTTACTGCGGAGTGCAGTTCGCCTGACGAGTGGCGCGCAGTTCAGGAAGCTGATATAAGCGCGGAAACGCCTGTTGCCTTCTGGCAGTTCAGGCTGGTTTACAAGTATCACAAGGAAGAAAGATAATGACTAAGAACGCATTCATTGCAATAACCGGGCGCGCAAACGCCGGAAAATCCTCTCTCACCAACCTGCTGGTCGGCGAGAAGATATCCATAGTCAGCGAGAAGCCTCAGACTACGCGAAACCGCATAAACGGCGTGCTCACCAAGGGCGATACGCAGTACGTTTTCATGGATACGCCGGGTATGCACAAGCCCAAGACCAAGCTTTCCGAGCACATGGTGAAGTCCATACGGCAGAGCGTTGACGACGTGGACTGCGCTATCCTCATGGCGGACGTAACAAAGAAGATATCCTCCATCGAGCAGGATCTGATACGCAGCTTCGCTTCCCACGGGACTGCTGTGGTGCTGCTTCTCAACAAGGTCGACCTGCTGAAGGACAAGAGCGAGATACTCAAGATAATCCAGCAGTACTCCGAGCTTTACGACTTCGAGGAGATAATCCCGATATCCGTCAAGAACCGCATAAACACCGATCAGATAATGCCGGTGCTGGAGCGCTTCGCAGTCGAGGGAGAGCACTTCTTCCCGGACGACATCGCCACCGACCGCACCGAGCGCTTTATGTGCTCAGAGATTGTCCGCGAGAAGATACTCCGCGTCATGCAGGAGGAGATACCCCACGGCGTTGCTGTGGACGTCGAGAAATTCAAGTCCCGCATGAAGGGCGACGCCGAGATAATCGACATCAGCGTTGTAATCATCTGCGAGAAGGAAAGCCACAAGGGAATGATCATCGGCAAGGGCGGAGAGCGCCTCAAGCAGATAGGCACCATGGCGCGCGGGGATATGGAGGACCTGCTTCAGGCTAAGGTCAACCTGCAATGCTTCGTGAAGGTCAAGGAGGACTGGAGAAACCGAGAACGCGTTATCTCCGACCTTGGAATGTACGACGAGGACTAAACTGGAGGTACGGATTTGCTTTTTACCTATGACGGTATAGTCGTCGGGCGGCGGGAAATCGGCGAAAGCAACTGCTTTATTGATATCCTCACCGACGAGCAGGGCATAATCGAGGCGACCGCCCACGGTGTGAAGAAGATCAACAGCTCGCTTTTAGGGTCATGCGGACTGTTTTCCTATGCCACCTTCTGCCTTAATAAAACCAAGCAGCGGTACTCGGTGAACTCAGCGAAGCCTAAGCGGAGCTTCCACGAGCTGGGAAGCGATATTGAGAAACTCGCGCTCGGTTCCTACTTCGCGCAGGCGGTGAAGTTCTGCACCCCGCAGGAGCAGGCGGCGGAGGGGTCTGACAGCCTGGTGAGGTTCTTCGCGATATCGCTTTACGAGGCTGAAATGGCGCGGGATACGGCTCGGCTCGCATGTGTAAAGGCGGCGTTCGAGCTGCGGTTTTCCTGCATGCTGGGGTACTTTCCGGATCTTCGCGGCTGCTGCAACTGCGGCTGCGGAGAGCATGACGAGATGTTCTTCCTGCCGGACAGCGGCGAACTCATCTGCGGCGACTGCTTCGACAGGGAATACAGCGGGCGTTACTTCGTGCTTACCCGGGAGCTTCTCGGGGCTATGCAGAATATCGTTTACGCAAGGCTTGACGAGGCGTTCCGTTTCAGCGTTTCGCCGCAGGCTGCAAAGCTTCTAGGCATAGTTACCGAAAACTACTTCCTCGCCCGCACGGAACGCAGTTTTTCTGCACTGGATTACTATAAAAGTATAAGAATGGAATGAATTGCGATATTATTTGACACAGAATTTAAACTGTCTATTGCATTTTTAACAAAAACTATTGAAAAATACGAGCGTATGTGGTATAATTGTATAAGAGTTAATAGAGGTAACCTCTAAAAACCTCCTTCACGGCAGATTTCTATGACTTATATCATCTGCTTCGTTGTCAAACCTTGAAATACATACAGTATTACTGCGGTTTGACGCCTAGCATCTGATATAAGTCATGTACGAAATCTGCTCGTGTCCCGGTTTTTAGAGGTTACCTAGAACAAACCAAGGAAAGGCGGTGGTGCAATGAGTAATATCACAGAAAAGGACATAAAGCTTTTTTATGAAATGCTGGAACGTGACAAGAATTCCGCGCATTTCCTCTGGGACTGCGCAGCGGGGACTGTCGTTTCCGCCGGCTCCGGAATATTTGCAGACGTTTCGGGCGATCCGCTGGAGTATCTTCGCGAAAGCGGGCTGATCGACCCGCAGTCCCTGCCTTCCTTCAATATCTTTTCCTCGTGCATAGAGGAAGGGACGATCTCCGGGAGCGACAGAATGAGCCTCGCCGCAGATATTCGCATGAAGCTGTCAGCGGACGGAGAATTCCGGCTGTGCGGGTTCTACGCGCATTTTCTGAAGGACGACGGCGGCAGGATAATCGCCGTACACGGCACCATCAGACCTTACACGAGCCGCGAACTTTTTGACCGCCGCGTGCTGAGCGGCTTTTCGTCAGACCGCGACCCGCGTATTTTCAGCGACGAGGCTGCGGAGATGATAAAGCGCCACCCTAACGAGGAGATAGCATTTATCCAGTTCGATGTTGAGCGGTTCAAGCTTATCAACGAAAAGTACGGCGTTGAAGCCGGCGACGAGCTTCTTGAGTTTCTGTACGGCACGCTGGGACTGATTTGCAGCGAGGAACAGCCCTTCGCACGGCTGAACGCTGATGTTTTCATGGTGGTGACTACGTTCTCAAGCGACTCCGACCTGCTTGATTTTATCCACAGGATTGAAAGCATGCTGACCGGATTCCAGAACATGGAGTACAGGCTGATTTTCGGCGTTGCGATTGTCGAGGACAGGTCGCTGCATATACGCAGGCACGGCGACAACGCCGCGCTGGCGCGCCAGTCGATAAAGGGGAACGCCCTGAACAACATAGGGTTCTTCAACGGAAGAATGAAGAGCGAGCTTCACAAGAAGCAGTCCATCGAGGACGACATGATGAACGCGCTGCTTGACGGTCAGTTCGTGATGTACCTCCAGCCGAAGTTCAGCATTTCCACCAAGCGGATAATCGGCGCGGAGGCGCTTGCAAGGTGGATCCACCCGGAAAAGGGCATGATATCTCCGGCGGATTTCGTTCCGGTGTTCGAGGAGAACGGATTTATACTGAAGCTCGACCAGATAATCTGGGAGAGCGCGTGCAGGAAAATCCGCGAGTGGATAGACAAGGGAATAGAGCCGGTTCCGATATCGGTGAACATTTCCCGGGAGTACATACACACCTTCGACGTGGTGGGCGAAATGCTGCACCTCGTGAACAAGTACGATATCCCGATAAAGCTGCTGGAGCTTGAAATAACTGAAACCACTGATTCTGAGGGAGTTTCCGACGTAGTTCAGAAGATGAAGGACGCGGGATTCACCATGCTGATGGACGATTTCGGCTCCGGGTATTCATCGCTGAACATGCTGCAAAAGACGCAGTTCGACGTACTCAAGATAGACCGCGGGTTTCTTTCGGAATTCATGGAGTCCAGCCGCGGACGGAAGATTATCTCGCACACGATCTCAATGTCGCGTGATATCGGTCTCGATATCATCGCGGAGGGCGTGGAAACTCCGGAGCAGGCTTCGTTCCTGAGCGACTGCGGCTGCGATTCGGCGCAGGGGGTCTACTATTCCAAGCCGATAACCCAGGAAGAATTCGACAAAATGCTTGTCGAGGTCAACAAATAAACAAACCGGGGCAGTTTTCCTGTCCCGGTTTTCGCTATAATAATCCCCGGAGCGGTGCCCCGGGGACTGGTTTTATTCTACGTCGAACTGCATGAGTTCAGCTATTTTTTCCTGAATGCGGTCTGCGACGTCGGCGGGGTTCAGCTTCTCGCTGAAGCTCTTGTCTCGTGCGGAGATCTCGATTACGCCGTCCTTGAGGTTTCTCGGGCTTACGATAACGCGGAGCGGGATTCCAAGCAGGTCGGCGTCGGAGAACATTACGCCTGCGCTTACTGCACGGTCGTCGTAGATCACCTCTACGCCGCGCTTCTGGAGCTCCTCGTAGAGTGCGTCTGCCTTCTCCTTGACCTCGGCGTCGTCGGCGCGTACTGCGCAGATGTGCACCTGCCACGGAGCGATAGCCATCGGCCAGATGGGGCCGTAATCATCATGGTGAGCCTCGCATACGGAAGCGGCAAGTCTGCCTACGCCGATGCCATAGCAGCCCATGATAGGAGTCTGAGTGTTGCCGTCCTTGTCAAGGTAGGTCATGCCCATGCTCTTGGTGTACTTGGTTCCGAGCTGGAATATGTTGCCGACCTCGATGCCGCGGGAGATGGTGATGTGCTTCTTGCCGCAGCTCGGGCAGATACCGCCCTCGATGATCTTCGCGAAGTCGTGGTACTCAACGTTCTTGCAGTCGCGGTCGATGTCGAGACCGGTGTAGTGGTACTCCTCCTTGTTTGCGCCGCAGGAGAGGTTGTTCGTGTTCTGGAGGGAGCGGTCGAACAGCACGGTCATGCCCTCGGGGAGACCTACCGGCCCGATGTAGCCCGCGTTGAGTCCGCACTCCGGAGTGATAACAGCCGGGTGGATATCGCAGCCGAGGAAGTTTGTGAGCTTAGTTTCGTTGATATCGAGGTCGCCGCGGATAAATACTACAACGTAGCTGTCGTCGTGGTTGCGCTGGTATACTACCGCCTTGCAGCTCTTGTCCTGCGGGGTGTGCAGGAACTCGCAGATTTCCTCGATGGTGTGGATATTCGGGGTGTGTACCTCGGCGAGGGGCTGGCTCTCGGCGTCGCGGGTGTTCTCAATTATGGACTCAGCCGCTTCCATGTTAGCGCGGAATCCGCAGTCCTTGCATATCGCGATGGAGTCCTCGCCGATAGGAGTGAGCAGCATGAACTCATGGGAAATGCTGCCGCCCATCATGCCGGAGTCGGACTTTACGGAAATTACCTCGGGAATTCCGGCGCGGGCGTAGATACGCTCGTAAGCCTTGTGGCAGCGCATGTAGTATTCCTCGAGATCCTCCTGGGAGGTGTGGAATGAATACGCGTCCTTCATAGTGAACTCGCGCACGCGGATAAGTCCGCCGCGGGGACGCGCCTCGTCGCGGAACTTGGTTTGTATCTGGTAGATCATGAACGGATACTTGGAGTAGCTGTTCGCATACTCGCGGACGAGCTGCACAGCGGCTTCCTCGTGTGTCATGCCGAGGACCATCTGCGCCTTGTTGCGGTCGGTGAAGCGGAGAAGCTCGCTGCCGATGCTCTCGTATCTGCCGGATTCCTGCCAGAGGGTCGCGGGCATTACAACAGGGAAGGATACCTCCTGACCGTCGATAGCGTCCATCTCCTCGCGGATTATCTGCTCTATCTTGCGGGTTATGCGCTTTAAGGGCATGTAGCTGGAGAAAATGCCGTTTGCAACATACTTCATGTAGCCGCCGCGTATCATCAGCGCGTGGCTGTCGATATTGCAGTCGGAGGGGCGCTGCTTGAAGCGGTCGCCTACTAACTTTTCAAGTTTCATGTGTTTTCTTCCTTTCGTCTTGTTTCGAAATTTCTCAAAGAATACAAAAAGCCCTGAACCTAAAAAGGCTCAGGGCGAACTGTACAAAGTCCGTGTTACCACCTGGATTCGGGGAGACCCCGCGCTCAGCGTCTGCAACGCTTTCTCATGTAACGGTGAGCACCGGCGCCGCTTACTTCCGCATTCCTGCGGGTTCCGGGCGCAGCTCTAAGACGGGTTCGGCATATCTTCAATAACGGCTC
>ULUA01042010.1_pt1 | contig 11099 bp, 11 predicted proteins | sample 1958081 | NCBI WGS metagenome assembly ULUA01 (sample SAMEA4835748, study PRJEB28245) | human gut metagenome | biome: gut microbiome; material: fecal sample | place: Denmark | collected 2008
GGGAGATCGATATGGTCATCACCAAGAGCATCTCCCGCTTTGCCCGGAACACCGTGACGCTGCTGGAGTCCATCCGGGAGCTGAAGGAGCTGAGCGTCGACGTTTTCTTTGAAGAACAGAACATCCACACGATGAGCTCGGACGGTGAGCTGATGCTGACGATCCTTGCGTCCTACGCGCAGGAAGAAAGTCGCTCGGCCAGCGAGAATCAGAAGTGGCGGATCCGAAAGGGCTTTGAAAAGGGCGAGCTTCTCAACTGGCGCTTTATGCTGGGCTACGACATTGGCAAGGACGGCGTCACTGTCAACCGGGAGGAAGCGGAATTGGTCCGCAAGATCTTCCGGCGTTTCATCGACGGTGAAAGCATGAACGCCATTGCAGCTGACCTGAACGAGCGCGGCATCACGGGCGTGTTTGATGGACGGTGGACCCCACAGCGGCTCCGCCAGCTTCTTGCCAACGAGAAGTACACCGGGAACGCGCTCCTCTGGAAGCACTTTCGGAATAACCACATCGAGAAGAAGAAAACAGTCAATCGCGGGGAGCTCCCTATGTTCTATGCAGAGGAGACGCACCCCGCGATTATTGACGCAGCGACCTTCGCAGCAGCAAAGGCCAGACTGGATGAGATCGCTGCCGCTGCATCCAAACGGTCCCGGCCCACACGGTGCGCCTTTTCCGGGATCATCGTTTGCGGCCAGTGTGGAGAGAAGTATAAGCGCATCAAGAATCATAACCACCATGCTTGGAATTGCGGAGCCTACGCCATGCATGGTAAGGCAGGTTGCTCCGGCCTGCAAATCCGGGAGGATGTTCTTCAGCAGGCGGCGGCTGACGCTTTGGGGCTTGACGCCTATGACGAGGACACCTTCCGGGAGCGGATCGCTTCGGTGATTTCAGGCGCGGATCATGTTTTGACCTTCCGCTTCCGGGATGGCCACACAGCAGAGATCACATGGGAGAAACCTTCCCGCGCACGGAGCTGGACCCCTGAGATGCGGCAGGCCGCAGCCGAGCGCACAAGGCAGCAAAGGAGGAAAAACTAATGGCGAAAGCAGTAAGGGCGGTGACGATGATCCCGCCGACCATCAATCCGCTGACGCGACAGGCGATTGTTGCAACGGTGAAACGCCGGGTGGCTGGGTACGCCAGAGTGTCCACCGACAGCGACGAGCAGTTTACCAGCTATGAAGCGCAGATCGATTACTACACGCAGTACATCACTTCCCATGCCGATTGGGAGTTTGTGAAGGTCTACACCGACGAGGGCATTTCCGGCCTGAACACCAAGCACCGCGAGGGCTTCAATGAGATGATCCGGGACGCCCTTGACGGGAAGATCGACCTGATCGTCACAAAGAGCGTCAGCCGCTTCGCCCGAAACACCGTGGACAGCTTGACCACCATCCGCAAGCTGAAGGATGCCGGGTGCGAGTGCTATTTCGAGAAGGAGAACATCTGGACCTTCGACGGAAAGGGCGAGCTCCTGCTCACCATCATGTCCTCGCTGGCGCAGGAAGAGAGCCGCAGCATTTCCGAGAACGTGACATGGGGCCAGCGGAAGCGCTTTGCAGACGGTAAGGTGTCCATGCCCTACAAGCAGTTCCTTGGCTATGAGAAAGGCCCTGATGGGCTCCCGAAAATCGTACCGGAGCAGGCCGAGACGGTCCGCTACATCTACGACCTTTTCATGAGCGGGAAAACGATCACCGCCATTGCCAAACAGCTCACCGCCGATGGCATTCCTACTCCGGGCGGCAAAGAAAAATGGGTCGGCAGAACGGTGGAGAGCATCCTGACCAATGAGAAATACAAAGGCGATGCGCGGCTGCAAAAGAAGTTCACGGTCGATTTCCTCCAGAAGAAAATGAAGGTCAACGAGGGCGAGGTCCCGCAATACTATGTGGAAAACAGCCACGAAGCAATCATCGACCCGCTCCTGTTCGACCGGGTGCAGGAAGAGATGGCTCGGAGAAAGGCGCTGGGCCGGAGTTACAGCGGCAAGACCATTTTTTCCTGCCGCCTGATCTGCGGCGACTGCGGCCATTATCTCGGCTCAAAGGTTTGGAACAGCACGGACAAATATCGCCGGGTGATCTGGCAGTGCAACAACAAGTTCAAGGGTGAATGCAAATGCGGCACCCCGCATCTGACGGAGGAGGTCATCAAGGCCAAGTTCCTCGAAGCATACAGCCAGCTCCTCCCGGAGCGGGACCGCCTGATCGAGGATTGCAGGCTGATGCAGGAGACCCTGACGGATTGCACCGAGCTCGACCGGGAGATGAAGGAACAACTTCAAGAGCTGGAAGTGGTCGAGGAACTCATCAAACGCTGCGTCGATGAGAACAGCAGCGCCGCGCTGAATCAGGATGATTACCTCGCTCGGTACAACGGGCTGGTGGATCGCTACGAAAAGGCAGAAGGCAAAATCAAGGAGCTGGAGAAGAAGCGTACCGAGCGGATGGCAAAGGCCGACGCCATCGGCGCGTTCATGTTCCGGCTCCGGGAGCTCGACCAGCCGCTGGAGCATTTCGATGAGCGCCTCTGGCTGGAGGTCATTGACAGTGTGACCGTGCACCGGGACGGCGATTTGACCTTCAAGTTTCAGAACGGGAAGGAAATCACGGTCTAATCCCTGACAATAGCAATGCCCACAGGCTTTACGGCTTGTGGGCTTTTCACATAGATTGTTGATGATGGTCGCATTTGTAACATTGAAAACAGCCACTTTCTGGTGTATAATAAATAAACTGTATAGTCTCAGATTCTTGCGATTGGATTGATATTTATGAGCACCTATCTCGCTGAATTGAATAAGGGTATTGAGCCGAATCCGGGCAACAATGTGTTCTCTGATATTTGGGGAGAATATGAACGGGTAATCCTTCATAGTCTTGTCACTTCCTTTGGGCTGGATTTCCTTGTACATGATCAGCGAGGCGGTGACGTTGATACCGTTCAGGGTGTGCGTGAAACCGGAACATTTAAGAATCCTCTCTATTCTCAGAAATATGAGAATCGTGGTAAGTATTCCACGCGCGAGTATCATAGCGATGATTCCTACCGTGAAATTACCGCTGAAGCTCGACGGCAGTTTAATGAAACCGGGACGCCGATAGCGGACACATACGCACCCGGAAACCTTTTGTATTTTAACAAAGGCGCTGGGCCTTGGCGCAGGGCATCATTGGATCATATTATCGCCGCCCACGAGGTCCACGAAGATCCCGTTAGAATGCTTGCTGATTTGGATGGCATCTCGCTTGCAAATGACCCTGAGAATCTTCGGTATACCAGCATTTCCTTAAACACCAAAATGTCTGACATGACAATTGATGAGTTCATTGAATGGTGCGATGAGCACCCGGACAAAGTCAATTGGAACGGTGAAAAGGGAGCGTCTTTGCCAGACGAAGTGAAACAGCGACTTCGAGAAGAAGACAAACGGGCGCGTGAGCACTATGAAGCCAGAATTGCAAAATCGTATTACACCAGCCCTCAGTTTTATGCCGATGCTGTTGCTGCAGCGGGAAAACGTGGCCTTGAAATGGGAGCTCGACAGGCCCTTGGATTCGTATTCCTCGAAATCTACTACGCTTGCAAAAATGAGCTGAGCGAGGTCGCTCCGGGCGGCGATTTCAAAGAGTGCTTTGAGGCAATAACCAGAGGGATTCCTAAAGGGCTGGATAACGCCCGTCTGAGGTATAAAGATCTGCTGTCACAGTTCGCACAGGGCTTTTGGGCTGGTGCGCTTGCCAGCCTTACCACTACTCTGTGCAACATTTTCTTCACCACCGAGAAGAACATGGTCAGGTATATCCGTCAGGGGTATGCGGCAGTTGTCCAAGCAGCAAATGTCCTTTTGATCAATCCCGACGATCTGCTGCTTGGCGATCAGTTAAAAATGACCACTATCATTCTCGGATCAGGCGCGTCGGTTATCGCAGGGACCTATGTGGGAGACTTGATGGCAAAAACGCCCATCGTGTCTGTCCCGGAGGTTGGCCCCACGGTTACACGCTTTGCTTCAGTCCTCGTCAGTGGGCTTCTTTCCTGTACAATGCTAATTCTGCTTGATCGGAGCAAGCTCATAAACACCCTCGTAGGCAAAATGAATCAGTACGCTACCATAGAGCACAGCATAAAGGAAACCGCAAAAGCATTTGAAAGCATGGCGGCAGAAATCGAGGGCTATGATGTTGACGGTTTTTCCGATCAATGTCTGCAATTCCGTATGATCGGTGCAAAACTTAGAAGAGCGTCGTCAGAGGAGGAGCTCAGTCAAATCCTCACCGCTGCCTATGCTGAGCGTGGTATTCCGCTTCCTTGGGAAGGCGATTTTGACGATTTTATGAGTGATCCATCCAATCGGCTTGTTTTTACTTGAGGGGAGGCAAGAGCTTATGATGAGTCTCCTAAAGTTGATTTGGAATTTTATAAAACGGATATTTGGCTTTCTTGGCGATCACGGTGACGCAGTTGCGAAAGGTGCTGCTGTTGTGGGCGGAGCGGCTGCAGCTGCAGGAGCTGGCGCTGGTATATGGGCGAAAGGGGTAAACAAAAAAGCGCTGGCAATGCGCGATAAAGCGATTGCCGCTTATCAAAATAGCAATGCCGAGACAGAGGCCGTGTTAGGAAATTTGGGCGAAACCCAAATCGAGATAATCGAAACATTTGATACCTTTGTCGAAACGATGGGAAAAATCCTGCAACGCCCCGGAGGTCTTAAGAACAAGCTGTCGCGTATAACTCTACCGGAATACAAGCCAGAGGATCTTAGAATCCTCTCAAACGACCTTCAGATGGCGCTTGCTGGAGCAGGCGGAGCTGCTGTGGGAATGGGAGTCGGCGCAGCAGCATTTGGCGTTAATGCGCTGGCGCTTGGTCCCGGAGCGCTTGTTGGCGGTGTAGTGTTATGCGTCAAGGGCGTGAGCTTATCAAAAAAAGCAATAAAAAACAAACGCGAAGCTGTACAGCTTAAAAAGGACGTTGAGAAAATCGTGTCATATCACTCGCAACTTCGGGTGTCCGCCGATATGCTGTATCAGACGTTGCAGGAAGCACGATCTCTTTACCTCCCACATCTGTCCGCGCTCAAAGCCCTCGTTTCTCAAAAAACAGACTATCGGTCATACACGAAAGATGAACAACTGCTGGTCAAGAATGCCATCCTGCTTGTTGGCCTGATGCATGACATGTGCAAAGCTACGCTCGTTCATAAAGCTGAGAAAGAGGGCAGTCTGGAAACGGTCAATGAGAAGGAAGTCAAGCGGATCGTTGAGTCGGCAAAAACTACGATGTCAAAAATCAAGCCTATCCCTGAAATGATGGCGGTATAAGGTGAGGCAATGAAAGCAGCCCACTGGACGCGGTGGACGCATCTGTTCCGCGCCGATGAGTATATCTGCTCCGCCTGCAGGTCCGTTTCCGATAAACCCTACAAGGTTTGTCCGGCCTGCGGTGCTCCCATTAAGAAAACGAAGTATGATCCGTCATGGGTGGACGAAGCCGTGGGGCTCTCTGCCATTCTGGACGATGATTGGTAAGTAAACCCGAATGAACAATAATCATATGGAGGGATTGACCTATGTCAAAGAGCTTGATTATCTATTTCAGCAGAGCTGATGAGAATTATGCTGTCGGATACATCGACAAGGGTAATACTGAGATTGCAGCGGAATATGTGAAGGAATTGACGGGTGCAGATATGTTCAAAGTCGAGCCGCTTGTTCCGTACGCAAAGGATTACAACACCTGCATCAAAGAGGCAAAGCAGAGAGTTGGCAACGCACCAATAAAAGATAGCTTCGTCGACATATCTGGATATGATACTATTTACATCATGAGCCCGATTTATTGGGGAACTTATGCCCCGGAAATTGAGACAGCAATTCAAGCTCTGGATTTTGCCGGGAAAAAGGTGCGAGTCATTACCACCCACGAAGGGTCCGGGCTTGCCAGCATTGTGCGTGATATTAAGAAAAACTGCAAGGGTGCTGTCGTTGACGAGAACGGTCTCGCCATAAAGGGCTCCAAGGTTAAGAGCTCCAAAACGATCATTGAGAAGTGGCTGTGACTGCCCTGTAGGGGTACTGTCGGGATGAAGCCCCTATCGTTCAAAATGCACCCCCTTTTGGAAATGCACCCCCCTAAAAGCGTTTGCACCCCCCAAGAGGGCCGTTGCACCCCCCTGCGGGAAATTCTATCAAAACACGATACCTTTTCCAAAGCCAAGACTCCGTTCTCGTTTGAGGACGGAGTTTTTGTTTATATTATTCTTCACATTCAATTATCCGTCCGCTGCGAGCGATCGCGGCGGACTTTTTCTTGCCTGTCGGGCGGCAATATGCTAACATAGGCCTGATAAATCGACACACAGGAGAAAAGCTATGGTACAACAAAATCTGCATTGCCACACGACGTTTGACGACGGGGCGAGCACACCCGAGGAGATGGTCTGCGCGGCAATGGAGCACGGGCTGAGCTCACTGGGCATAAGCGCGCACGCTCCGATGGACGGCGAGGACTGGTGCACGCCCAAGGAAAAAGAGGCCGCCTTCAAGGCCGAGATGCAGCGCCTGAAGGTGAAATACGCCGGAAAGATCGCACTGTACACCGGTCTTGAATACGACGCCGCGGCCGAGAAAAATTTCGACGGCTACGAATATATCATCGGCTCGGGACATGTGCTCGACGGCTTCTATGTTGACTCCACGCGCGAGCGGGCAATTGCGCTCATCGAGCACTTCGGCGGGGCCGAGAAGGCCGCTGATGTGTTTTTTGCAAACTACGCATCTATGGCGCAGATACCCGAGGTTGACATCGTCGGCCACTTCGACCTTTTGACGAAATACAACGAGCAGGGCGCTCTGTACGACACGCAAAGCGCATGGTACCGCGACGCTGCCTTTGCCGCGATGGAGACGCTCAATGCCGCCGGAAAAATATTCGAGATGAACACGGGCGCAATAAGCCGCGGCTACAGGACGACGCCCTACCCCTCACAGGAGCTTCTGCGCCACCTGCACGATATCGGCGGACGCATCGTGATAAGCTCGGACTCGCACTCGGCAAGCAGCATATGCTGCGCCTTCGAGCAGTGCGAGCAGATAGCGCGCAGCTGCGGCTTTGACGAGCTGTGGTACTTCAACGGAAGCGGCTTTGAACCGGAGAAGCTGTCGTAGTTTAATATTTTTTTGACATGGCTATGTTATTTTGCGGCATATGATGATATAATTGCAGCATAACTATCAGGAGGTCTGGCATATGGACAGAAAACAACTTAAGGCGCAGTCGAAAAACCTCATTCGCACTGCCCAACCCAAGCCCGTTGTCACCGCTATCATATATCTTCTCATCGTTGCGGTGCTCGGCTTCCTTTCGTATAAGCTTGTCGGCGGATCAACGTTTGAGCTTCAGTCGATTTACGAGCAGTTCGGCATCGACGGAGCATACGGCAGCATCGATCCCGATCAGTTTGCCTACGCAATCGAGCAGGCTATGCCCTCGCCGGGCGCGGCTCTGCTGAATCTTGCGGTCAGCATAGTGGCGCTTATGATCGGCGCCGGCTTCACGATCTATTGCCTGCGCACAGTGCGCGGCATGGAGGCAAGCTACTGGAACCTTTTCGACGCGTTCGGCATGTTCTTCCGCGTCATCTGGCTGTACATCCTCGAGGGCATATTCATTTTCCTCTGGTCGCTGCTGCTCCTCGTTCCCGGCATAATCGCAATGTATCGCTACCGCATGGCGCTGTATCTGCTGCTTGAGCACCCGGAGATGAGCGCTTTGCAGTGCATAAGCGAAAGCAAGCGCCTTATGGTCGGCCACAAGGGCGAGCTGTTCTGGATGGATATTACCTTCTTCGGCTGGGCGCTGCTTGTCGGCATTGCCGATTCGATCAGCGAATGGCTTGCCGGAGCAATGGGACCGTCGATCATCGCACAGATAATCGGCGTTATCGGCTTCGGTGTTCTGGTGCAGTTCTTCGTGCTGCCGTACATGGATCTGACCTATGCCGGCTACTATGTTGAGCTTACAAAGCCCAAGGCCGACGCAGGCTTTGCCGACGGGTGGACGCCCGAGCTGTGAGGTCAGAAGCATGAAGGTAACATTTTTAGGCGCTGCCCATGAGGTCACAGGCAGCTGCACTCTTCTCGAAGTCGGCGACAAAAAAGGTGTTATCGACTGCGGTATGGAGCAGGGCAAGGACCTTTTTGAAAATCAGGAGCTGCCGGTCGCGGCATCGGTGCTTGACTTTGCGCTGGTGACGCACGCGCATGTTGACCACTCCGGTCTGCTGCCGCTGCTTTATAAAAACGGCTTCCGCGGCGCCGTGTACGCCACGGGCGCTACATGCTCGCTGCTGGACATAATGCTGCGCGACTGCGCGCACATACAGATGGCCGACGCCGAATGGAAATCGCGCAAGGCGATGCGCCGCGGTGAAGCCGCCGTCGAGCCGCTTTACGATCTTGACGATGTTGCAGGGCTTATGAAGCTGCTGCGCCCCTGCGAATACGGCAGCGAGATCCAGGTGAACGAATCGGTCACGATACGCTTCACCGACGTCGGGCATCTGCTCGGCTCGGCAGCTATCGAGATCTGGCTCAAGGAGGGCAGCTGCGAGAAAAAGATAGTTTTCTCCGGCGATATCGGAAACCTCGATCAGCCGATACTCTGCGACCCGAAGCATATCGACAAGACCGATTACCTCGTCATCGAATCCACCTACGGCGACCGCAACCACGCCGATGAGCGCCCCGATTACATTGCCGGGCTTTCCGCATACATCCAGCGCACGCTCGACCGCGGCGGCAATGTCGTGATCCCGTCGTTTGCCGTCGGCAGGACGCAGGAGATGCTGTATTTTATCCGCGAGATCAAAAATCGCGGCCTTGTAACGGGGCATCCCGATTTCCCCGTTTACGTTGACAGTCCCCTCGCCATCGAGGCAACGAGCGTGTTTTTGCAGTGCGACTCGAGCTATGTTGACGAAGAAATGCAGGCCGTTATCCGCTCGGGCAAAAATCCGCTTTGCTTCCCCGGACTTCACCTTGCCGTGAGCCAGGAGGAATCCAAGGCGATAAACGAGGACAAAACGCCCAAGGTCATAATCTCCGCATCCGGCATGTGCGACGCAGGCCGCATACGCCACCACCTCAAGCACAATCTGTGGCGGCCGGAAAGCCTTGTGCTGTTCGTGGGCTATCAGGCGGTCGGAACGCTCGGCCGTGCGCTGCACGACGGCGCAAAGGAGGTTAAGCTCTTCAATGAGGAGATCGAGGTCAGAGCTGAGATATCCTCGCTCCCCGGCGTCAGCGGACACGCCGACAAGCGCGGCCTGATCGCGTGGCTCGAGGGCTTTTCCGAAAAGCCGGAGCTTGTTTTCGTCAATCACGGCGACCCCGAAAGTGCCGACAGCTTCACTGCCTGCCTCAACAATGAGCTTGGCTACCGCGCATTTGCACCATACAGCGGCACCGAGTTTGACATTGCGGCCGGCCGCTTCACAGTCGTGACGCAGGGCAGGCCCATTGTTAAAACGCCGAAGGCTCCGTCGGCCGAGCGCAGGGTCAATCCGCTGTTTACGGAGCTTCTGCACTCCGCCGAGGCGCTTATGCAGGCCGTTCGCGGCTGCGAGGGGCGCTCAAACCGCGAACTGCGCGGCTTCATAGATGCCGTGCGCAAGCTTACAGACAAGATAAAGCGCTGAATTTAAAACTAACAGCTGACGTAGAAATTACGTCAGCTGTTTTTTTGCGCAGTTTTATGCAATTGCCTATTTTCTTGTCACTCGAGGCAAATTTGTACGTTGAATTACATAAACACCGGGTCTATTATGTGGTCAATGAATAAAGATAGCTCTTTTAAGAGCGGAAAGGATCACATCATGAAAACGAAGTCATCAAACAACACATTATATGTTATCACAGCCATTGCATCGGTAGTTGTCATCCTGCTGGCCGCAGTCGGCTTTACAAATGTTGAAGCACAGAAGGTCGAGCGCGTTTCGGTCGACACGAATTTCATAAACCGCGCAGAGACCGCAGCCGAGCTTGCTGCCTCGATGGGTGTTGAAAACGACATGTATCCGGCAAGAGTGCAGAGCGTTGCCGACTATAGCGACAATGATCTTGGCCGCATGGCCGAGGCGCTCAAGCCCATCGCAGACTACAACACCGACTCGGCCGCACTTGACCGCGAGGTAAAATATCTGCTCGGCGGCACCGACACCTATGCCACAACCTACGGCGGCATCTGCGCCGCAGCAGGCGAGGCTTACCGCATGGATCTTGACGCGGCAAACCACGACGCAGCCGTCTGGACGGCAGTCTGCGCAGTCCTCGCCCTTGCAGGCGTTGCCGGACTTGTTGTCTCGGTCACAAAGATCGAGTACGGCAAATAAGCTATCAATTCTCCTTCTTTATACTCCCCATTAAGCTGACGAGGCCACTTGGCCTCGTCTTTTTTGGCGTTATCAAATATTTTTCTTCAAATCTCTATCTCGCCGAACTCCTTTTCGAAATCTGCTATGCGGCGCTTCATCATCTGCTCGATCTCGCGGTTCTTTGTTCTGCCCTCATATTCGGCAATATAACCGAATTTATCGAGCAATTTGCGATCTATTCTCATCGTATAGCGGACTTTATCGTCATATACCATTTACGCGAACCTCCGTATTTATTGTTGACAAAATTATACCCACGATTTAATATTATGTGTAAACTTTGCGAACATCGTACGCTTGCTTTGCGAACCGTGTAGTGTCGTTAAGCGCACAGCAGCGTAACAACTCCGGACTTTAAGGAGGTCATATCAATGTATAAGCAGCTTTACTTTTTCATGTTCAACCGTATAACGGATGCCGCCGAGATGATTAAAGAAGGACGATATAATGACGCACTACTGACGCTGGTGAACACGCAAAAGGAAGCCGAGCAAATGTTCATCGACTGCTCAGAAAGAGAAGAATAAATCCGCAAAAACTCCGGCAGATCATGTCTGCCGGAGTTTTTCTTATTTTATGAATCCGCCGTCGGCGCAGAGCACCTGGCCGGTTATGAACGAGGCGCTGTCGGACGCCAAGAACGCGACGG
>ULUA01093863.1_pt1 | contig 11033 bp, 8 predicted proteins | sample 1958081 | NCBI WGS metagenome assembly ULUA01 (sample SAMEA4835748, study PRJEB28245) | human gut metagenome | biome: gut microbiome; material: fecal sample | place: Denmark | collected 2008
TTGCGTTTTCGTCAATGGTGATGCTGCCGGACATATTGCCGTTATAGCCGGAACCGATGCCTGCACCGTCACCATAGAAATGATCTTCCCCGTCATCTTCCGTGGTGACGGTGGCGCTGCCGGTAATATGGATTTTACCGGACATGTCTTCATCCTCGTGGCTGCCGATCTTGGCGTTATCGTTATAATTATCTTCATTATCGCCGATCTCGGCCTTCAGAGAGCCGCTGCCGGTGATGGTCACATCGCCGTCGGAGACATGCAGGGCAGAGCCGCTTTCGGAGAAAATCTTGTTGTCTCCCTCCAGTGTGATGTTCGCGCTGGAGCTGCCCACGTCGATGGCGTCGCCTGTGCTGCTGATGTTGATATCCTGAATGGTGACGTTTGCCGTTGCATTGTCAGAGGTGGATATGGTGATGGTGCTGTCCGTTGTCTTAGAGCTGTCGCGCTGCTTGATGACAGGCGCATTATCCGCAACGTCTGTGCTGCTTCCCTGGGACACCGTCTGGCCGCTGTCTCCGGCGCTGACGGTAATGTCGCCGTCCTCCAGATACCATTCCGCCGCAAACGCGGTCACAGACAGGTTCACGACCAGCAGCAGCGCGATGATTGCGGAAATCAGTCTTCTCATTTTCATTGGATGTACGTTCTCCTTTCTCGTCCTGACCCGTACCCGTCGGGCAGACAGTCGGGGATTGCATCGGGGTACCCCATTGTGAACTTTCCGAAGGCTATTCGGTGCATATACCAATGATAACAGATAAAGTCTTTCCTGTCAAGCATCCTCCCGGCGGACATTTTTTGCCCCGTCTGTGCCGTTGACTAAACCGTCAGGCTATGCTATAATGCCGCTCAAACAGCACGGCAAACGTCGATTTGCCGCCATATAAGAAAGAGGGGGCATCCTTGATGAATGTACGGAAAGCACAAAAAGCTGACATTGACAGCATCGAAAAAATCTACGACCGCATTCATGACAGCGAGGAACAGGGGCTTTCCACCATCGGCTGGATTCGCGGCGTCTAGCCCACCCGAAAAACGGCAGAAGCCGCTCTGGAGCGAGGCGATCTGTTCGTCATGTTGGATGACGGAAATGTAGTTGCCGCCGCCGTCATCAACCAGACGCAGGTGTACGAGTACAAAGACGCAGCATGGAAGCACGCCGCGGAAGACCGCGAGGTCATGGTACTGCACTGCCTTGTGGTTGACCCGCTGAAAGGCGGAAAGGGATATGGCCGCGCTTTCGTCGCATACTATGAGGATTACGCAAAACAGCATGGCTGCCCCGCTCTGCGCATGGACACCAACGTGAAAAATAAGCGGGCGCGAAAGCTGTACCACACGCTGGGATACGAGGAAGTCGGCATCGTGAAGTGCATCTTCAACGGCATTCCCAATGTGCAACTTGTGTGTCTGGAAAAATATCTGGGATAAGAAAAAGCTCCCTTCCGACGGTCTTTCGCCTGTCGGAAGGGAGACTGTTTTTATACTGAACTCCAATTAAAATCTTTAAAAAAGATTTTAATTGCCTGAAGGGCATGGAGCTCATATGAGACTTGTTTTGTGATTTCTTTCCTTACAAATCACAAAACAGGCAGCGCCGTCAGGCGATGCCTTCCTGATTAAAATTAAGATTTTAATCAGGAAATAGTATTAGTTTGCCGCTGTGTTGTCCTTATAGTAGTCCGTATCCAGAATCAGATTGTTGATCCGCACGAACTGCTGCACCTTTTGGGCCATTGCGTCAAGGGTTTCGCTGCTGGCCTCCGCTTCACCGCCGGTGATGCTGAGAACACGCTTTGTCCCCGCGTCGTAGGCGATATCTCCGGATATCCAGCTGCCGTCGGAGAACAGCGCGTAGCCCTCATAGGTGGGGTCAAAGGCGTCCCGGCCTATGTAATCATAGGGGCTGTCCACGCCCAGAAGATTCAGCATCGTGGGCAGGAGGTCAGAGGTGTTCAGCGTCTTGTCCACCTTCATGGGCTGCAAATCCGCGCTCCAGATGAAGCAGGGCGTCTTTTCCAGCAGCAGGGCGTCGTCCACTCCGGAGAGAGCAAACAGGGACGCTTCGTCCTTGTAGCCGTAGGTGTAATGGTCGGTAACGCCAATGATGACGGTGTTTTCCAGCTGTCCCTTGTCCTCCAGCTCCTGAAGCAGCCGGGCAAAAAGATCATCCACCAGCTTGGCCTTGAGATAGGCGCAGTCCGTTTCCTCATTGCCCGTAAGCCCCCGGAATTCCGGATGCTTTTTCAGCGCCCAGTAGCTCAGGACCTCGTTGTACTTGTAGCTTAAGTGGGCAGAGCGGGTGATGATGAAGTTCAGGGTCGGCTGTCCCTCCCGGAAGAACTCGGCATTCAGGCCGGGATTGTCAAACAGCAGCTGATCGTCATACAGAAGGTCTTCCTCGTCTTCGCCGATGTAGTCCCCGTAGCAGACGTACTCGGAATACCCCATGGCAGGAGAGAACACTCCCCGGCTGTAGAAGCTGGGATCGTTATAGTGGAAGGTCTTGGCAGAATACCCCTCCTGTGTCAGCAGGCTGGCAAGGGACTGGCGGTAGGTGTTCGTGATGTAGTCGAAAGCATAGCCGCCCTGACTGCTCAGGAACGAGCCGGTATTCACGCAGAACTCCGAATTGAAGGTGCGGATGCCGCCGTAGCCCGGCGTGTAGAAGTGGGTGAAAGAAATACCCTCGGACATGAGCCGTTCCAGCGTGGGGGTGTACTCCCCGATCATCCAGTCATCCATAGACTCCATGAGCACCAGAACCACGTTTTTCCCTTCCAGCAGGCCGGTCATTTCGTTGTCGCCGCCCACAGTCCGACCCGCAAAATAGGCGTTGATCTCCGCTTTCCCTGCCTTCTGCGCCGCGGCGTAGCTCGGCGTCAGGGGGTAGATGCCGTTTTTGTAGATGTCCTTTTCCAGCGTCTGGTACAGACCGCAGACCTGATACAGCCGGTGGGCATTGAACATATTGTCGTAGGCCGCCTCAGCGGACTGAACTCTGCCGTAGTCGGAGGAGGCGTACCGGATGTTGCCGTCCTGCACAAACACCGCCTGCGGCAGGCAGGCCGCTCCTACCGACGCGGCGATGACCACCGCCGCAGCCGCGATTCCGGTTGACCATTTTTGCTTCCACCTTGGGAATTTCACCAGAATCACGATACCCTGCACCGCCAGCGCCGCCAGTCCCAGCCACCAGCCGATGGGGTAGCTCAGCAGGACGGAAAAATAGTCCGACCCCTCAGACGCATAGCGGAAATCCGACAGCCACATCATCTCGGAAAACAGATAAAAATACCCTGTCTGCACAGCGGCGTAGATTGCGGCGGCGAAATACAAAATACCGTACACCACTCTCCCCGCCTTGGCCGGGAACAGCCTGACAAAGCCGCTCAGAATCGCCGCCCACAAAGCGCCGAAAGCCAGCGGCCAGAGCTGCGCCAACCGGAACGCCTCCGTATTCAGGGATAAAAAGAGAAAGGCAAACACTTCCACCAGAAAGAAGGACAGCGGCAGGAAAAGAAAATGTATACGCCGCCGTGTTTTTTGTTTGCCCGAGGTCGTGCCCACGAATCATCCGCTCCTTTATCGAAACTCATGGTATTGTATCACAAAATGCCGCAAATGTACACTTAAGAATTCCTTGTATCGATATTTTTCACAAAAAATTTATTTTCCTCTTGTAAAATCTTCCTAATTGACGTATACTTAGGGGAGCTTTGAAGAAATCAGTAAGGAGAGAGGACACCCATTATGGATTTGATTACCGTCCGTGACCTGTTCAAAAACACCGAAAAATATGCCGGCGCCGAAGTGAACGTCGGCGGCTGGGTGCGAAACCGCCGGGGCAGCAAGCAGTTTGGCTTTATCGTCTTAAACGACGGTACTTATTTCACCCCCGTGCAGGTGGTGTATAACGACACTCTGGAAAATTTCCAGGAAATTTCCAAAATCAACATCGGCGCCGCCCTGATCATTCGCGGCACGCTGGTGCTCACCCCGGACTCCAAGCAGCCCTTTGAGATTCAGGCCGAGAGCATTACCGTGGAAGGCCCCTCCACCGGCGACTACCCCCTGCAGCCCAAGCGCCACTCCATGGAGTTCCTGCGCACCATCAACCATCTGCGTCCCCGCACCAACACTTTCCAGGCGGTGTTCCGCGTCCGCAGTCTCGCCGCCATGGCCATCCACCAGTTCTTCCAGGATCGGGACTTTGTGTATGTCCACACGCCCCTGATCACCGGCTCCGACTGCGAGGGCGCGGGCGAAATGTTCCAGGTCACCACCCTTGACCTGAACAACGTCCCCAAGACCGAGGACGGCAAGGTCGATTATACCCAGGACTTCTTCGGCAAGCCCACCAACCTGACCGTTTCCGGCCAGCTTAACGGCGAAACTTTTGCCATGGCTTTCCGCAACATCTACACCTTCGGCCCCACCTTCCGGGCGGAGAACTCCAACACCACCCGCCATGCCGCCGAATTCTGGATGATCGAGCCGGAGATCGCCTTCGCCGATCTGGAGGATGATATGGAGCTGGCCGAGGCCATGATCAAGTATATCATCTCTTACGTTCTGGAGCACGCCCCCGAGGAAATGAACTTCTTCAACGAGTTCATCGACAAGGGACTGCTTGACCGTCTTCACAACGTCCTGCACAACGAATTCGGCCGCATCACCTACACCGACGCCGTGGCGCTGCTGGAAAAGCACAACGATGAATTTGAGTACCCCGTCCACTGGGGCAGCGACCTGCAGACCGAACACGAGCGCTTCCTAACGGAAAAGGTGTTCAAGAAGCCCGTCTTCGTCACGGATTACCCCAAGGAGATCAAGGCGTTCTACATGAAGCTGAATCCCGACGGCAAGACCGTGGCCGCTATGGACTGTCTGGTTCCCGGCATCGGCGAGATCATCGGCGGCAGCCAGCGTGAGGACAACTTCGACATCCTGAAGAACCGCATCGAAGAACTTGGCATGAAGCCTGAGGACTATGCCTTCTATCTCGACCTGCGCAAGTACGGCTCCGCCCGTCACGCGGGCTACGGTCTGGGCTTTGAGCGCTGCGTCATGTACCTCACCGGCATGGGCAACATCCGGGACGTGCTTCCTTTCCCCAGAACCGTGGGCAACTGCGACCTGTAACCAGAGTGCTATCCGATTCAAAAAAAGGCGAACCGTTTCATACGGTTCGCCTTTTTTGATGGTAATCATCCGGTCAGGAAACGGAAAACCGCCCGAAAGAAGCAAGCTTCTTTCGGGCGGAAATTCATTTTTGCATTCTTAATTACACAGCCAGGAAGAACTTCACCAGGAACAGAGCGGAGATCACGTAGGTCAGGACGGAAACTTCCTTGGCCTTGCCGCCGAAGAGCTTCATGATGGTGTAGGAAATCAGACCCAGGCCGATGGCGTGGCCGATGGAGCCGGAGATGGGCATACCGATGAGCATCAGCGCCACGGGAACCATCTGATCCATATCGTCGAAGTCGACCCGCTTCAGACCCTGGAGCATCAGGATGCCCACGTAGATCAGAGCAGCGGAGGTGGCAGCGGCGGGGATGATGGCGGCGATGGGGGCGATGAAGATGCAGGCCAGGAACAGCAGGCCGGTGACGACAGCAGTCAGACCGGTGCGGCCGCCGGCCTCAACGCCGGAAGCGGACTCGATGAAGGTGGTGATGGTGGAAGTACCGGTGCAGGCGCCGGCGATGGTGCCGATGGCGTCGGACAGCAGAGCTTCCTTCATGTTGGGCATATCGCCCTTCTCGTCCACCATGCCGGCACGGGAGGCGGTGCCCACCAAAGTGCCGATGGTGTCGAACATGTCAATGATGCAGAAGGTGATGATCAGGGTGATGGCGGTGAACCAGCCGATTTCCATGAAGCCGGCGAAGTTGAACTTGAACAGGGTGACCTGAGCCATATCGGCGAAGGGGGGCAGGAAGGAAGCGGTAGCCAGGGAGGCGAAGGGGTTGGTGTGCAGGAAGGCGAAGGAGCCGATCCAGTAAATCACGGAAGCGACGAGCATACCGTACAGCACGGAACCCTTGATGCCCTTCTTGGACATCGCCAGGATGACAAACAGGCCGACAAACATGGTCACGACGGTCAGGATCATGGTGGCGAAACCGGTGTCGCCCATGTTATTCTGCAGGTAGCTGGGAGTCAGTGCGCCAAAGAAGTCGCGCATGACATAGAAGGGAGTGGTGAAGCCGTTGCCCTCTGCATAGACACCCACGTTGGAGCCAAGGCCGATATTCATCAGCATCAGGCCGATAGCGGGAGAGATGCCCAGACGGATGCCGAGGGGAATGGCCTCCACGATCTTCTCGCGGACGTTGAAGATGGACAGGACAACGAAGACGATGCCCTCCAGCAGGATGATGACCAGAGCGGCCTGGAAGGAAGCCACGTAGGTCATGCCGGTCATGGCAACGATGTTGCCGACGACCACGGCAAAGAAGCTGTTCAGACCCATACCGGGAGCCATTGCGAAGGGCTTGTTGGCCAGGAACGCCATGCAGAACGTACCGATGGCAGACGCGATGCAGGTTGCCAGGAACACGCCGTTCCACAGATCCTGTCCGGCGGCGCCGAAGCCGGTGAGCAGGTTCGGGTTCAACGCGATGATGTAGGCCATCGTCATGAACGTCGTGAGGCCAGCCACGACCTCAGTCTTGACGGTGGTCTTGTTCTCGGAGAGCTTGAAAACTTTCTCTAACATAGTATCGACCTTTCTTTTTAGTTTTCCGGCTAAGCCGGTGGAAAAGTACAGTTCCATTGTAACATTTTACAAAAATAATACAATACAGAAGACAACACAAACTTGTGAACAAATTATGTCCTGTTTTCGTCGTTTTGACAAATTACCGCTTTTCCCGGTGTTTTTTGCGGCGATTCCTTTGGATTTTCACCCGTTTTGGAAACGTATCTATGAACATCGCTCTGAATCGTACCGGAATAAGTATCGATATTTAAGGGGCTTCCTCAATTTTGGGAGGAAGCCCCTTACTGTTAAAGTCCTGTTTTTGATTGCTTTTACTGCTTCGGCGCGCGTTTCCGGCAGAGATAGATGTCCAGCTTTTCCTTCATGTTCTCCGGCATCTCCCGGGCTACGGGGCACCGGGCAGCGTTCGCCATGCGCTCCGCAAAGGCAATGAGGAAATCCGTATCCAGCACCATCTGCTCGCCCTTCATCAGCGCCATGGTGTCATAGCGGTTGTGAATGGTGGCAGTATTGGGGGGCGCGATGCGGGCGAAGGACACCGCCGGGACGCCCTTGTCGGCGAAGGGCGTGGAGTCGCTGGAATACACGTCCTGCTTCACCTCCACCGGGAAGCCCAGCTCGTCGCCCAGATAGGAAATATAATGGCACAGCTTTTCCTCGCCGGTGACGCAGGAGATAAACTTGCCCATAATGCAGCCGATCATGTCCAGATTGATGTTCAGCACGCAGTTTTTGAGCTTCTCCTCGTCGGCGCAGTACGCCTTGGAGCCCAGCAGTCCCCGCTCCTCACTGCCGCACCAGATGAAGCGCAGGCCGTAACGGTGGGGGTGCGCCGCGAAATGCTCCGCGATACCCAGAATTCCCAGAGAGCCGGACATATTGTCATAAGCGCCCTGTGACAGGGACGTGGAATCGTAGTGGGCGGTGAAGGCAATATACTCGTCCACCTGTCCCGGCATATCCAGAACGACGTTGTGGGACTGGCCGGTATACTCCTCCTGCTTCAGCGCGATCTTCGCCGTGGAAGCCCCTCTGCGGATCAGCTCCACCGCATCTTTTGCGTTGATGTTCACGCCGGGAATTCGGTTTCCGTTGTGGACGTAAGAGCGCAGCTCCCGCTGGTCGATGTCCCGGTCGGCGTAATTGGTGTTTCCGTCATAGGTGACGAAGCCCACCGCGCCGTTTTCCAGCAGATCGTGGTAGACCCAGTAGCCCAGATAGCCGTCGATCATCACGATTTTCCCCCGGCACTTGCTCAGCGCGTAGGGGCTGGAATCCCGCAGATAATAGAAAGGCGCTTTCACCTCCCCGCTTCCTGCGCACAGGTAGCCCTTGCAGGTCACTTCCACGCCGCCCACCTGCAAAACCGCCTCCTGTATTCTGGACATCGGCACGTCGAGCGGCACGATCTCGGCTTTCAGCCCCAGCCCGGCAATCTTATCCTGCAAATACTGTGCCGTGCGCAGCTCCTCCGGGCTGCCGCCGGTGCGGATATAGGCCGTATCCGCAAATATTTTCATAATCTGTTCCGCGTTCATGGCGTTTCCTCCTTTTTTATATTCTATATAGTAATCCATCCGTGCCAAATTTGCAAGTCCCGGACGGCATCAATATTTTGCTCCACTTTCCAAAGAAATCGCTTGACATGCGTCTGGTTCGATGCTATAATATCACCCGTGGTGATTGAATGCACCCGTGATTTTCATGGGCCTTTAGCTCAGTTGGTCAGAGCCTCCGGCTCATAACCGGATCGTCCCGGGTTCAAATCCCTGAAGGCCCACCAGATTTTTCAGGTCTTCCGCCTTCAAATATAAATACATAGGGGTATAGCTCAATTGGTAGAGCGGCGGTCTCCAAAACCGTAGGCTCTGGGTTCAAGTCCTAGTGCCCCTGCCAGGAATGGGAATTCTCAGTGTCTGCTGAGAATTCCCATTCTTTTTGTATTCAGTTGATTTTTCGGGGTTATTCCCGGTATTTGCGGGATTCCGTAATCCAGTCATCCAGAAACCGCATCTGCTCGTCCGTGTGGAACCAATGCTCGCCGCCGGGCATGACAGTCAGTACCGCGCCGGTTTTCTCCGCAAAGGCCGATATGGTCTCCAGCGAGGTCAGATTGTCATGCTCTCCGTACAAAATGCGGGTGGGAACGCGCCATGAAATCGGATGCTCCCGCACATAGCACAGGTACTTCCACGACAGCGTTTCCCCGAAATCCGTTGGAATCTCCAACTTTTCTGCAAGCTCCTGTTCGGTCACGTCTGCCCACAGCATCATATTTTCAATCAACTTTTCCATATCCACAACGGGAGAAATCAGGCAGGCACTATCAACCAGCGCTCCATCCAGCGAGGACAGCGAGAAAAACGCGCCGATGCTGTTCGCTACCAGTGTGAGACGATCGCAGTGCTTCCGCTGCTGGGCGAAAAACTCCGGGAATTCTTCCTTGGCCTCCCACGGGGTTTGTGCGTGGTAATCAAAGCCGATCACTTCACTGTCCGGGAACAGCTGTCTGTAATGCTCGGCTTCCGCCGCAGAGCCGCCCTTTCCGTGGACATAAATCACAATATTCTTCATAAAAACTCCTTAATCAGACATTTCCGTTGACAATTTTATACTGAACTCCAATTAAAATCTTTAGAAAAGATTTTAATTGCCCGAAGGGCAAGGAGTTCATATGAGACTTGTTTTGTGATTTCTTTCCTTCTAAATCACAAAACTGGCAGCGCCATTAGGCGATGCCGTCCTGATTAAAATCAAAGATTTTAATCAGGAAATAGTATTAATCTTTTTCGGCCATAGCAAATGGTCTGCCGCAAAATCTGCGGCAGACCGTTTGGTTATCCCCTGTTGTCTGACTCAGCGTCCGATCTTGATACCGGTCAAACGCTCGTAATACTTGGCGATGGCGCTGTGGTCGTTGCCGCCGCAGTCATTGTTGTGCAGCCACTGCAGAATTTCCTGAACGGAGGCGGTCATGGGGACGGGCGCACCTACAGCATGGGCGCAGTCCAAAGCGTTGTTCAAATCCTTGATGTGCAGGTCGATCTTGAAGCCGGGCTTGTCGTTGCCCGCGATCATCATGGGACCCTTGGCATCCATAACCGTGGAACCGGCGAGGCCGCCGCGGATGGCGCGGTAGACCACCTCAGGGTCAACACCGGCCTTCTGCGCCAGCGTGAAGGCCTCGGCCACCGCCTGAATGTTGCAGGCAACGATGATCTGGTTGGCAAGCTTTGTGGTATTGCCCGCGCCCACATCGCCGCAGAGGGTCACGGAAGCGCCCATCGCGGCGAGGATGTCCTTGCAGGCGTCGAAGACCTCCTGCTTACCGCCCACCATGAAGCTCAGCGTGCCGTCAATGGCCTTTGGCTCGCCGCCGGAAACGGGGGCGTCCAGCATTTCGACGCCTTTCTCCGCCAGAACCGCGGCGATCTCCTTGGAGACCACGGGGCTGATGGAGCTGCAGTCGATGAATATCTGACCAGCGTGCATGTAGTTGACCACATCCCCCAGCATGACCTCCTTGACCTGCGGGCCGTTGGGCAGCATGGTGATGATGATTTCGGCATTTTCCGCCAGCTCCTGACGGGAGACGGCATGGGCGCCGTCCTTCGCCAGCTCCTCCATGGGAGCCTTGCTGCGGTTGTTTACCCAGACCTCATGGCCTGCTTTCAGTAGGTTTCTGACCATAGGCTTGCCCATGATACCAAGACCAATAAATCCGATTTTCATGTAACATTACCTCCCGGAAGAATACGCCGCCGCGCGGCTTTTCTTTATTATCACGCAGTTTTCAGCTACCTGCCTACATTGTAGCAGATGAAACAAATTCTGTCTATTCGTGGAATGTCCAAATCTGACGTGCAAAAATCAGGTAAACTGTGAATTCTGGAAAAGACCTGCTGTCCAAGGGTATTTTACTGGCAGACATCTAAAGATGTATTGAATAATCTGGCATCTGCATCAAATGCCCTGCCGCCCCTGAAGGGGCAATGTATTTTTTATTCTAAGGCAACACCGCACAATTGCGTCTGCAAGTCTCAGCCGTCTTTTTGCTCCACTTCCGCAGTTCCGAAAATGGGAAATACATACAGTATTCCTCCATTTTCGGAACTTTGAATTGGAACAAAAATCCTGTCTGAGACTTCTTGCCGAATTGTACGGTGCTGCCATAACATTTCTGTAGACGATACTGCCCTTAATTGTCGGTTGAAATCCCTCTCTACTGTAGATGTGTGGTTGGCAAACCATTTCTGCTCTATTGATACTATTTCCTGATTAAAATCTTAATTTTAATCAG
>ULUA01034435.1_pt1 | contig 10944 bp, 9 predicted proteins | sample 1958081 | NCBI WGS metagenome assembly ULUA01 (sample SAMEA4835748, study PRJEB28245) | human gut metagenome | biome: gut microbiome; material: fecal sample | place: Denmark | collected 2008
GCCGGAAAGGGCCAAATAGTTATAGCGCCCCAAGTCCCGGCCATACTGCTGCATGACAGTCATGACGCTCATGCTGTCAATGACGCTTTCTGTTACAATCATGGTATCGGCATGATTATCTAAGTAAAAGCAGTTGTCGTAATTACAGCCGCGCACGTCCGCCACAAATCTTTTATGTGTATTTGTCCCGCGCTGACACGCAAAATCTGCTTGTCCTTCCTCATTGTATGATACAAACACACAATTTCGGTGTGTATCCTGATATAAGTGCCTGTTACGGATCATCATATCCACAACTCCTTTATCAATACCGCGCGTTTTGATAAGGTAGGCGTACACATTGCGGTTTTTCGATGCAATGTCCGGTGTTGGCAATTCCAGCTTCCTGCCGGATAGTTTTTCTTTTTCGGCCGCAATCGGACGATAGCTGCTGTATGTAGAGGGATTCGGAGATTCTTCCCCCACCAGTCGTGAAAGATCCCGAAATGCCTCGTCAAAATTTTTGTTTTCAAAGTGTCGTGCAAAGTCGATGATGTCCCCGTGTGCGCCATTGCTATTTCTGATAAACGTGTTGGTTAAAGGATTGATCCGCACGGAATCGTGGTGCTTTAGGGTATAATATTTTTTGCCGATCCGCTGCGGTTCAAGCCCTAAAATATTTGCATAATCTACGATAGGATAACTTTTGATTTTATCGAGTTGGCGACACCATTGCTCATCATAATTAGTCATAATAATCCTCTCTTTTTAAGGGTTTATAGCCAACTGAAATTTTCCAAGCGATGTATTCTTCAAAAAGAAAAAAGCTGTTGTCTACATTTCCTCGTTTTGCAACTCTTTGAGCCGATCCTGCGCCTGCAAGATCAAATTTTCCTGTTCCTGTTTTTCCCCGCGCAAGGTTTCCATCTCCTTTTCGGTTTCTTCGATAGCATCTAAATTGGCGCTGATCTGTAAATTTGTTTCTTCTATTTCGACTGTGGTTTGATACTTTTTCCCATCTTCCAAAAGTCGATTTGCTTCTTGAATATTTACGATTTTATCCGATAGCTCCTGCAGCTCTTGGTCGATCTCTTCAATGCGATCTGTAAACGCGGCTATATTACGTTCAATGCGGCGCACATGGTATTCTAACTGTGTTAATGGTTCAATAGAATCCACTTGCGCGATTTGCTCAATGTTGGAATACAAACGAATTTCCTCTGTGCCGGCATCTTCCACGCGCATACGCAAAGATATTTCCCGCCACCTACGCGGGATGTTATCAATCTCGATCACAACGTAATTGGGTTCTTCCAAAACCGTTGTAATCTCAACAGACGCATTAGAGGGCCGGAATGCAGCCGAAAAGCTATATGTATTGCGACCGTCAAAACTATGATCGTCAATTTGCAGTTCGACTTCCATTCTCTTTTGGTCTTTGCAATACGACCAGGAAAGAATCTGAATGTCTCGATATTCCAGCACGACTGGTTCTCTTAATGGCGTGTAATTCAGTTTTCCCACACCGGAAAGATAGTACGGAGACAGGAAAAACACCGCATATCCTAAAAAAAAGATAAGCAGAAATGATACCACCAAAAAACCACTCAGCTTTTTGGAACGTATATTTTGCACAGAAAACCTGCTTTTTAACAAGAACCCACCCCCTGCCTAATTGTCTGCCCGCACAGTGCGGCTCTCGTGGATCTCGTCTACAATCCAGCGTGAATCGACATATTGCATCTGTGCGGAAAAGAGATATGGAGAAGATGTATTGGCTTCGCCACTTTGCACATGCAGCGTACAGTAAATCAAAATTTCTGCTGTACTGTCGGACGTAAACCGGTAATATGACTGTAGATCAGTAACCCAAGTTTTATATTCGTACTGTTCTTCAACGACTGTAGCCTCCGGCTCTCCGTCATCCGGCTGTAAAGACTTGTAGGCTTGCTCGCTCATCAGTGCCTTTACCCTGTCAAGTTGTTCTTGCGTAGTCGAGTTTTCATTATCATAATAGGTCGTAAGATAATATTCGGCAGCTTCCCGCACTTCTGTTTCCGTGTTATGGTCGGCGGCCTGTAACTGTTCCTGTGCGGCTGCCAGATCATCGGTCAAGGCAGAGATACGTTCTTCATATCCATGCGGCGATGCTGCCTGCAACGCTTCATTTTCTTTTTTTAAGGTCTGTGCCTGTTTGGTAGAGACAGCCCCAAAAATCATGGATGCAACCATACAGATCGTAAGCAGCGCAATCCCTATTTTTTTCTTATCCATTCTGGTTTCCTCCTGTGTATCTCATTTTGCGACGCCGGCGCCGGGTTTGAGCTGCTTTATTGAGATACATCCTCGCTTTCCAAACTGACATCAATAGCGCCGGTAAGATAAGGCATCGGGTCAACACGTTCGTTATTGATCCTGATTTCAAAATGACAATGCGGGCCGGAACTGTTACCGGTGCTGCCCACTAATGCGATCACATCGCCCTGCTTTACCGTATCTCCAACTTTTACTTTGAGCTCACTGTTATGTGCATACAGCGTACTGTAGCCGGAAGAATGTGTGATTTTAACACACTTTCCATAAGTACCCTCCCACTGTGCCAAAGAAACGATCCCATCAGCACTTGCATATACCTCCGTCCCTTGCGGCGCCGGAAAGTCTACCCCACCGTGGAAGCCCTCAAACCGCCCGTCTCGATACCCATAAGGGGAAGATATGTCGCGGCTCGTTAAAGGGTAGATAAAAGTCCCTATTCCCGTAGTAATAAGCCGGTACCAGTAATCCACATTTTCCGCAAAATTTTCGCTGGTATAGTCCGGATAGCCATTATCAGTGATATACTCCCGTGCATTTTCCGGCGTATATCCACCATGATCTTTTGCATATTGGACATAGCCTCGATCCGTATGATAAGCCTGATAAACAATTTTGAGATTTTCGGAATCATCGGGACCAGTCACTCCAACTAATTGCAGTAATTCTGCAAACTCCGTTACGCCGCAAAGACACGAATAATTTGGAATTGTAATTTTCCCGCGTCCTTTCTCCGTTTGTTCGTTACAGGCAAACGCGCCTGCGTTCATAGGGTCTGTTCCAAGTCCGCCTGTTTCTTCCTGCATGATACACAGCAAATGATTGACATAATCTGCTATTCCTTGCGCTTCCGCCTGTGCTTGGATAGTAGACCGATACCCTTCAACATATAGAGATAATCCCAATGCACCCAAATGGGTCTGCTGCGCATTACTTGATCCCGCAATAAGAGTGACAACACCCATTAAAAAAATAACCAGGAAACCAACGACAACAACGACTGCAAATGTAATGATTTTTGTTTTTAGGCTGAACAAGCCAGCCAGCTTCCCCATATTATGCACCACCCGCAAAAAGCTGTTTTTCGTCTTCGCTGATTTCGATATTAAACTCGATATTTTGATCGCCGGAAATAATCAGAATACATTGCCCTTTGCCAAAGCGTGGGATCCGGTCAAGCTGATATGGCGTTAGGTCGCTGCGGAACACTGTACCCAACAAATCCCTTGCGTTGCTGTCTTGCCGCAGTACAAATTTGTATTGCGTAAGCTCAAACAATGTCTTGATCTTGTTAATTGCCTGCTGATCGGATCCTTCTGGGATGCAGTCCCGCACTGACTGTGTGGCAAAAATCATTCCAATAAAAAATTTCCGACCCTCGCGCTCGTCCTCGATCAGCTGGTCTACTATCATCTCTTTATCGGTACGGATCAAATGGTGCGCCTCATCCACAATAATCATGTATCGTGTAATGTCTTCCCATGCAATTTTCTGATGGTCGTACAAGTCTTTCATGTGTGCGCCAATCTGTACCCCGTTATCCCAAAACATCAGCAACGCGCTATAAATCCGGCTGTCAAAGATCCGGTCGCTCATATTCGCAAGATCAGCAATATTGAAATATACAATCTGCTGATTAAGGATATTTTCAATGCTGGTATGCCCGTCAAGCATATAACCGTAAGTGCGAATCATCTCTGCCAGGACGACTTCAATATTACTTAGGCGCTTCATTGTCAAGACCAGGCGTTCGCGTTTTACGCCTGTATCTTTGTTGTCGTAAAGCTCCTGTAATTTTTCACGCACAAATGCAAGCAGATCGCTGTATGTAGGATAGGCTTCATTAGGAAGTCCTGTAATGGGTTTGGCCGATAAATCATCAGATAACAAGCCCCATTTTTCATATAAGGCGCTGCAAAGCTGCTGATACTCCGCCAGTTCATAGGCGTCACAAGATGGTGCGTGGATCTTGTAGATCGTCGCCAGTTTGGTTATATGCTGTGCATAAGAAACCGCTTCTTTTTCGGACGTTCTCAAAACCTGCAGATCATTGATAATCCCCTCGGTTCCGTTGAAAGAAACTACAACGCCGCCAAGCTCGTGAATAATGGGGGTAAATTCTCCGGTCACATCAAATCCCCGCACATAGTCCCCCCGTACCGCACGATCCAGCAGTAGCTTTTTCAGCAGCGTACTTTTGCCGGCGCCCATGCCGCCAAATACCATCCCGTCATAAGACAAGCGGTGTGAGGTTATCCGGTACCCGTCAAAAAGCACGCTGCCGCTGCTCGACGTCGTATAACCCAAATATGTACCGTTTGGATCCGACAAGCTGCTAAAATGCAGCGGGTTCCCTGCCGCCAATGCTTCGGATTGCAGAGGTTGTCCATATCGTTTATATTCTGTTTTCTGCTGCTCGGCATATGTCTGGTACATGGATCGCCATTCTGCTTTGCTTTCGTTTAAGTAAATGGTTGCCTTGAAATTATGTGAAGCCAGTGTTTTTATAACGCCTTTTGCAATCTTATCTGCATCCGCATAGGTTTGGGCGGCAATAAAAACACGAATCACTACTTCTTTTACGACTTCACCCAAATTGACGACTTCATCATAAAGTGTTTGTAATTCCTGATACCGGTTTTGGGCGTCCATCTGCTCTGTGACGTTTTTTGCGGTCGCATACCGGCTGTTCTGTTCGCGGATTGACCGATTGATATTCGTTTTTACGTCGTCTGTGTTTGCAGTTGCCACGTCAATCAGTGTAACTGTATTTTTTATGCTGACGATACTAAGCAGCCATTGCGGGGATAATGTTTTCGGGTACTCATAGATATGGATCGCTGCCTCGTACCCCTCTCCGGTCACGATATATCGTTCGTCTTTTGCAAAAGAAATTCCGCCGACCGGCTGGATCCTTTCCATCAACTGCAAATTATACCCATACTTCTCGACCATTTCTTCCACGGTCATTTCAGCGATTTTTTTCTTTTTTGGCCTGCTTTGCTTTGCCACGATTATCACCATCCATCAATCGCTTGATACGCTGGTGTTTTTATTTGCCAGCTTAAAGAGAATTTGTTCTTTCTTTATCTCGTCTAATTCGATCAACAATCCGGCACTGCCAAGACAGCGCCGCGCAGTAATTAGGTTATCCTGCATTTCTGCCGGCGATTTCGCCCATAAAAAAAGATAAAATTCTCGGTCAGTACGGTTTTTTTCGATGTAAATCAGTTCTTCCAGCTTGTACTGCAAAAAATATCGGAAAACCGAATTTTTCGTTCTGGATAGTATATGTTCTAAATACTGCTGTTGCGATTTGGTGTCCGTAGGAAACGATAAGGCAACGATCTTAATATCGTCAGCATATAAACGAAAGAATTTGAGCAACGCCAGGCTGTCATACTCCACATCGTCCTCAGACGCAGTATCAAAATCCCGTGTACGCAGCTGCACGATGTCCATAACTCGCCCATCGCGCAGCGCGAAGCAATCATCCCTGTAATCCACAATGGGGATATTATCAATCACCGGCCGATCCGTAGTCGAGAAAATTTGTTGAATCAAATTCATATGTTCTCCTGCTCCCCCTCTCGCTCATCGGATACCGCATGATAAACATAACGGTCACGCAGCAGCCAATAGTAGATCATGTGATAAAATCGTTTTTGCGGATTATTCGGTAAGTGTGACGTAAGGATCAGCGCCATTATTGCCGAAAAAATAAGATAGGCCGCAGCCAATGTTTCATGTACCATACTTTTAAGCGCATATGACAGCCCCATATACGCAAGCAGAAAAAAGACGTCACGCAGATAAAGTCGCGATGTTAATTTAATCGGCGCTTTTAATTCCTTGATAACGATATATTCCGATCTCATTGTTTATCACTCTTTTCTTTTTTGGGAGGTTGAGGTTTTGGCGGCGAAACGCGATTCCCAATTTTCCCTGCAAGCGTTCCAACGCCTTTTCCTATACCGCCTCCAACAATTTTTGCATTGTTATAAGATCGTCCGGTCGTTCCTATCACGCTGTTCGGATTTGTCTGAAATTTGTTTCTGTGTCCCACGGGAGATTCCATTCCCTTTTTAGAAACATTTTTCTTAACACCATCTGAAATCCCTTGCGATGCTTCTTTCCCCTGATCTGGATTACCCGCACTGCTTCCGATCCCATCTGGTTTTTCTCCAGGATTATTTTGCATCTGAGTTGCGGAAACCTGTGCTGCAATCCCACCTTCTGTGCCCGCTGCGCTTCCATCCGGTGCCATTTTTCCATTAGCGGTTTCCTGATCTCCCTGACTATTTTTTTGCATATGGTTATTCTGTTGTTCATTAACCTGCTGATTTTCATTTTGATGTGCTTGGCTATTTATCTGCTGATCGTGGATTCCGCCCTCTGAGGTACTATCCTTAGCTGCATCAGACATGGCGCTGTCACGCTGATTTCGGAAGCCCTCAGCCATTCCGGACGCCATACCTTTTCCAGCGCCTGCTAAGGTTCCGAGACCGGCACCGGCCAGCTTCCCGGCGCCTTTTGCAACTGCGGTTCCCGCTCTGGCTGCCATAAACGTAGTGGCGAGCGTCTGGAATCCGCTTTTAATGCCTGCATCTACGCCAAGCACCCTTTCGATGACATTCGGGCCATCGATTACAGCAAACGCCATTGCAATTAAAATAAAGCCTTTCACAAATCCGTTGCTTACGTTTTGCCCGACATAGGTTTGACCGAGTGCATAGAGCCTTAGCAAAAATGGCAATAACATCAGCACCACATAAATTGATCCCAGGCTCTTGAATACAGTTTTGATCCGTTGACCGGACGTAAGATCGCTCGCTGACATAAAGACCGCCAAAAGGTGGTGAAATGCAAGCTCAAACAGGATTTTGGCTACTTTCCATGCTGTAAAAAAGTAAGCCACAATAGTAGCTATCAAGCAGAGAAAAATACTCAGATAATCCACATAGTATCGGTAATACCAATTTGTCATATCGATCCCTAAAAAGGATTCGGTTTGTATTTCTTCTACAACAAGATCCCCGGATTCAGTTGTGCCAATTCTTTGCAACAGAATATCTTCCGATGTTATGTCCAGCTCATCGGTGATTTTTTCATTTATATCAATTCGGCTTGCGTTTTCCTCTTTCCCACCAAGGAAACCGTTTTTCTGTTCTCCATTTTTCCCGGTTACAATATTGTCTGTAACGGTATAATTATCAAAGCCTACTCCATCAATGTGCTGCAGATCAACAATACCCTCTGAAATAATCTGATCGGATAAGTTTTCTACATCCCCCTGCGCAACCCCTCTTACGTCAAGTGTTAAATCGTTTAGGAAAGTGAAAATCATTGGCATAGCGCATACTACAATGACAATAATAGAAAGCTGCTGCAGTATTTTGGGCTTTGCTTCTTGGGCGTTAAAAATCAATGTCCAACCCAAAACTGCTATCGCAAACGTCAGCAGTACCGTCAACAAGATTTTAAGCGCGCTGGAATCGAAAAATTGATCGATCCCTGCATATGATGTGAAGTCAAGGAGATTGTAAACCTCATCTACCAGTGTTTCCACGAGATCTGAAACGACTTTTAACCCTTTAACGAGCAACCAGCCCAAAAGCCGGAAGATGTCTATAAAAACATTGGATTCATTCAGTAATCTTTCCCAATATTCCAATGCATCCATATTGTCACACCTCGATTTCACTTTCCACCAGCAGGCTCAGTAAATTGTCTTTGTTGATTTCAGATATTGTACGCGCTGCCTCTGCAATATCCAATTCTGCGATTGCTTGTCCTACCGTCATCCCGGCAACAGAGATATGCAGCATGTTTTCTAACATACTCAAAAGCAGCGTTCCGTTTGGAATGTCAGCAACAAGTGTTTGGCTGCCCCGTAAGGCATCCACATTGATTCTTTTTTCTTTTTTTGGGGACTGTGGCTGCGGCAAATCCATGGCAACAGGAGCGCCATTACTTCCGGATGGGGCGCTATTTTCTAATTCCGGCCTTATCATCATGGAGTCCATTTTTTGGAAAAAGCCCTCGACATCAAAGGTGTACTCCGCTAAATTTATGGTGCTGTTATCACCGGTCGGCAGCGTCGCAAAGTCCACATTGGACGGGAAATCATCTTCCATATATTCATGCCGCATCTTGAACGCAGTTTCCCCATGGTTATAAATCGGATATTCTCGCGGGATCTGCTTTCCATGTATGTCTCGGCGGCGCATGGTACGTTTGATAACACAGCACTTTTCTTCTAAATCCATCAACTCGTTTTCATTCAACAGCGGCTTGGCCTCGTAGGTTTCCGTGAACGTCTTATTGATCGAAAGTTTCGCTCCCATGCGGCTGACATTTGTAATCGTTTCGCTGCCAATCAGCCCACTAAACTGTTTGGCGGTATTCAAATCGTCTGTCTTGATATATACTTGATTACCGCAGTTACCAATAATGGTATTCGCTTCTTTTTCTCCATAAATTGCTTCAAGCTGGCTGTATGCCTGTAAAGACAAGATGAATTTCAGCCCTCGGCTCTGCCCCATTGTTATACCGGACTGTAGGTTTTTAATTTCCGGTACATTCCCCACTTCCTCTAAATAAAAAATCACGTCTCGTTTGCAACGTTTCGTCCGATTTCGCGCCGACTCTTTTGACAATGCAAAGTAAACCTGATCTATATAGGTGGTTGCCAAAAGGTGCAGCGAATCATCATAGTCCGGTATCGTCAAAAATACCGCCACCGGCTTTTCTCCAAAACCAATATCACGAATTGATAAAGTGTTTGTGGCAGTAAGCCTTGCCACATTATCCAGCATATATACGGTGATCTGCTGCGCCATATACTGATACAGATTACCTTTCTGATTCGCAGATGCGCTTTTAATTGACGCGAACCGAATCCGTGATTTATCTTTCACAGGGCGCATAGCAAAATAGACTTCCAGCGCAGTAATAGTCTTTTTTCCTTGTTGCACTTCTACATCCGTCAGTGTCAGAAAAAGCGTAATGGCCGAGTTCATCGTTACCTTTTTTTCATTTTCAAAGGTCGGCTGATAGTCAAATTCCGGTGGAATATAGCGGAAGTGCAAAAGCTCATTTTGCCGGCTTTTTTCGTCAAAAGAGCGAATTTTTTCTCGTACAAGTTCTTTTTCTTGATCGGACAAGCTTTCAAATGCCGCCTGTTTTTGCCCCCATTTTGTCTGATTTATTTTATTTATCTGTCTATCTTTCTGGCAGTTGTCCTCGACAAGCGACCAGATCAGGCAAAATAATATGTTTGTCGAACCATCGGGAAAAAAAGGTTCGCGCACATTTTCCATGTTCTTTTGATGAAATATCGCATGACAAAATGTTTGGCATAAAAGCTCAGCTTCCGATTCCCGTCCGGCTTTATATTCATCTACCATCAGCTGTAAAGGATTATAACCCATAGACTTTAGCGGATTGTCCAAGTTCAGTAAATAGACATCATATCCTCGCTTTGTAAGCGTGTGATAGCACGTCGGGTATTCGTCGAGCTTCGGATCCAGTATCACCATAGAGGGCTTTTCACTCGACCGGCTATAAATATCAATCGTCGGGTATGTATAGGTTTCGCCTTTACCGGAACGAGTAATACCGACAACCAGTGTATTAACCGGCGAATCATCAATAAAAATGCGATTTCCATACCAACAGACAGGAACGCCGCCTTTTCCATGAAAATCTTTTCCTTTTTCCGGGACTGACCGATACTGCTGTTTAATTTCATCCAACGTTGTCCAACGTTCAGAGCCCTTTTGCTGTACGTTCAGATCTTTATACGCAGTACGGATTTTGTAAACAAGCCAAAAATCCGCAATAAATACCAGCGCCAATATCACAAAGTACAGTTCCCACAATTCGGAATTGATGCGAAAGAAAGTGCTAAACCGTAAGATCCGCTTTGGATCAGAAAGTAAATACTGTGTGTTGGTAAAGACGTTCAAAAGAAAATTGCAACATAGAAAAAGTATCACTGCGACCAAGAAAGACAACAAGGCAAGTACATACTTAGAAGATAGCAAGCGGTTTAACTTCATCAAACGCTTCTGTTGCATTGGCGTTACAACGTCTTTTTGAATATCCTTTTTAAGTTTTCCCATACTATTGATTCCCTCCACTCGTTGTATCTCAACTCGTCATACTGCAGCGCACCGAACAGCTGCATTCACTGGAAAATTTGAGATACATTTTATTATGGTTGGTAAATTTACCAACCACCCTATTTGGTTTTGAAAAAGCACGAGCTGTTCGTCCCCTTTCAAAGCAAAATAGGGATGGTGGGGGGCGAGAACGCCCCCCTGTCTTCGTTTCAGAAAACCATCTGATCGGTAATCATTTTTGCCAACGACGTGCAGGCACCAAGACAAAAAGCACCAACCAGTCCACCCAAAATGATTTTTTTTGCATTCTGTACTTTTTCATTTTTGTCCCCAAAAATCAAAGTCAACGAACATGCAATAATGACGATCACAACCGCAATCCAAACGTAAGGCTGAATCAAAGACACAAAGTTGTTGACGGTTTGAGCGATTTTATCCATTGTTTCACCACCTTTCCTTAATCACGCTGTTTTTATTTTTCGGGTTTTCAAAATTCCCGGCGCTAACCCATACTTGCCGGGACTTG
>ULUA01042674.1_pt1 | contig 10768 bp, 10 predicted proteins | sample 1958081 | NCBI WGS metagenome assembly ULUA01 (sample SAMEA4835748, study PRJEB28245) | human gut metagenome | biome: gut microbiome; material: fecal sample | place: Denmark | collected 2008
GCGAGGAAGCGGTCATATATAAGGCGGATCGTTTCGGCTTCTTCGGGGACGATTTCGGGTTGTCCGTCCTCGCCCTTGCGATAGCCGAGGAAGTTCTTGTATCTGAATATTACCTTGCCTTCACGGGCAGCCTGTGCCTTGCCCCATTTAATGTTGGCGCTGATATTTTCCGATTCGCTTTGCGCAATGCTGCCGTAGATGGTAATGTAAAACTCGGCACCGGGCTGATTGCTGTGGATGCCCTGTTCCTCGAAGTACACATCGACACCGAGGTCATTGAGCAGTCGGACATACTTCAAGCAGTCCACCGTGTTCCGCGCGAACCGGGCAATGGATTTTGTGATGATCATGTCGATTTTTCCTTGCTTGCAGCGGCGGATCATACGGTTGAATTCATCTCGGTTTTTCACGCTTGTGCCGGAGATGCCCTTGTCGGCGTAGATACCTTCAAGCGTCCATCCGTTTTCGGAATTGATGCGTTCGGTGTAGTGTTCCACCTGATTTTCATAACTGTTGAGCTGTTCCTCCTGCTTAGTGGAAACGCGGCAGTATGCCGCCACCCGCAGGACTCGGTAATGGGTTTTCACGCTCTCTCTGACCGATATTGTCGGTTCGATTATCCGCACCACTCTCGGCGGGGATACAACAGTCTGTTCCATTGTCTGACTCCTTTCGTATGATCTGTCCGTTCAGCAGTATGATGTCTGCCGTTTTGTCGGTGTACAGGCGTATTTCGCTGACCGTGCGGTTCAGCCGCTCGGCGATGTCTGCCGTACTGCCAAGTTCGGCCTTCAGCCTTTGTACGGCGCAGCACCCGTTGCCGAGTTCTTTATATTTCCGGGCGAGGCACTCCGTCATTTAGCTTCGCAACACAGCCTTGTCTATTTCCGCCATGTCAAGCATTCGGCTGATCTCGTTATTCAGCCGTATTACCTCGGCACTCGGTTCGTAGGGTGTTTTGGCAGGCAGTGTGATGCTGTCGGCGGTTACCGTGCCGAGAAGGTCGGCGAGTGCGGTCAGCAGTTCGGTATCGGATATCTCGATCCGCAGACGGCAGGCCGTGTTCTCACAAGTCCAGCGCTCTTGGCATTTGCATCGGCTGTCGTGTCGGCGACGCATTCGGTCGCCGCAACTTGGGCATCGGACGGGGACGGTCAGCCTGAATATGTCCTGTGCTTTGTCCGTGTTCCTTTGTGTGTTGCGACCATGCTTTGTTTTCTGTATTTTCTCATAGGTCTCTTGGTCGATGATCGACGGATACACCTCTGTGCCGAGATATTTTGTATTGTCTATGAGATGCTTGAGCCGCCCCTTGTTCCAGCCGGTAACGCCGTCCCTGTATTCGATTTTTTCTCTGTTTAGCTGCTCGGCTATGGTCAGCATAGAGGAGCCGTCAAGGTAGGCCGCATATATCCGCTTCAGCACTTTGCTTTCCTGCGGTTCTGTGACGATAACACCGTCTTTACAGCAGTAGCCGTAAGGCAGGGTTCTGTTTTTCATTCGGTTCTCACCGTCCTTTCTTGGGGATTTGCTCGGTCAGTGCAATGCCGCCGATGAGCTTGAAGGTAAGTTGTTCGCTGCTGTCCACCGTGATGCTCTCGACGATTTCGTCAAACAGCCCATTGTCAAACTCGACGGTCGGCTCGTATTCATCGAGGATGCCGTTTAAGTCTTTGAGAGTGGCGAGTAATTGATCGTCCTCATCCTCGGTGAGCTTTTGCCGCCGTTCGATGCGCAGTTCGGTGAGGCGGTTGCTGATCTCCGAAGTCTGCATGGCGTAATCGGCGGCGTTCATAGCGCCGCTTGTGTGCAGCCTTGCAATAACATGGTTCTTTGCACCGAGGTCGGCGATCGCTTTGTCTATCTGCCGTATGCGCTCCTGATTGCGGCTTGTGCGGTCCTGCATGGTTTCCATTTGGTGGATCAGCGTACCGAGCAGTTCGCCTCGGTAGGTTTTCAGCTTGATAACCATATCGGTGAATATCCCGTATACGATATCCTCACGCACATGGCGGTGTTGACAGTCGGTTGCACCGGACGAGCGGCAGGAGCCTATCCAATGCGCCTTGCCGTTTACCACTTGATGTCGGAAGACCCTGCCGCATTCGGGACAGCGCAGCTTTCCGGTCAGCGGATAGGACTTTCTTTTGCATCTTTCCGTTTTCCGTGAGCGCAGCAGGTTCTGTGCCGCCTGAAAGGTTTCTCGGCTGACGATGGCAGGGTTGCTGTTCTCCACATAGTATTGCGGCAGCCGTCCGTCATTTTTCATTTTCCGAAACGGCAGGGTTTCGGTGGTGTAGCTCTTTTGCAGGAGCGCATCTCCCATATAGCGTTCATTGTTCAACACATAGTTGATGGAACTCGGCAGCCATTTTTCGTAGCCGTGCTTCCGCGGTATGCCGTCCTCATTTAGCATTTTTGCAATGGCAAGCGTACCGTAGCCTTGGAGGTATAGGTCGAATATGCGCCGAATGACCGCCGCCTCCGTTTCGTTGATTACGAGCTCGCCGTCTTTGAGGTCGAAGCCGTAAGCCGGACAGGTGCAATTGAAGTCACCGGACTGCATCCGCTTTTGATAGCTCCAACGCAAATTCCCCGATATGTTCACACTTTCTTGCTGTGCGGCCATACCGGGGAATGTTACGATCATTTCCATATTCAGTTTTTCGGTGTCGATGCCCTGTTCCTCGAAATACACGCTCACGCCGATCTCTTTGCACATCCGCAGCAGTACGAGCAGCTCCTCGGTGTTCCGTGCCAATCGGGAAACCGATTTGACGATGATGCGGTCGACCTTGCCTTTCCTGCAGTCGGCTATCAGCCGATTCAGCTCGTCCCGCTTTTTCATCTCGGTTCCCGTGATGCCCTCATCGGCATAAATGTCGACGAGCTGATATTCGGGATGCTTCTTGGCATAGTCGCTGTAGTAGCGGATCTGTGCGGCGAAAGAGTGGAGCTGGTCGGTAGAGTCACTCGACACCCGGCAGTACGGGGCTAACCGAAGCCGTTCGGCTGTCTGCTTCTTTGTGCTTGTGATTTCAGTAATGTTCATGTCTTTCTCCTTTCCGCAAGGGGTCACCTTGCTGTTATTCGCATTTTGGCACGACACACCATACCACAATAGTTCGAATACTTCCAGCGGTTTTTTGCAAAAACTTGAGAATTAAGATTTCAGACATAAATCAGATCAGCACCGTAATGTTCGGCACTGATCTGAGTGATTCTTTCGTATTCATCCTCGGTGATGAGTTGCATGGCGAGGAGCATTTTTAATAGGTTTACACTGTAAGCGAATGATGTATTGTTGATGTCGGTTCTTTTATCCATTGAGCAGTTCCTCCAGGTATTTGATGCCGAGGCTCACTACAATGGCACGGTCAACGGCGGCGAGGGGTTTGCCGTCGAGCCTGCCGATGTATTCGCCGAGCCTCGCTTTGTCTATCGTCCTGATTTGTTCGAGCAGGACGGTGGATTCGGTTTTAAGACCGCTTGTCATTATCGCTACATGGGTGGGCAGAGCCGCTTTTGTCTTTCTGCCTGTGATCGCCGCCACGATGGTGGTGGGGCTGTGCCTGTTGCCGATATCATTCTGTAAAATCAAGGACGGGCGCGTTCCGCCTTGCTCACTGCCGAAGCCTGTACCGAAGTCAACGGCATAGATTTCACCTCGTTTGATCTCTTTCATATTAGCCTCCGTTTTAAGTAAAAGGCGGTCGAGTGCTTATGGGCAAACGACCGCCTTGGTATTTGTATCAATCGTTTTTGTTTCAACCGATATTTGAACCACGCCATCCCTCGGCTGACGGGAACGCATCCTCCGGTCATGCATTTGACCTCATTGGAATTCCACCACTCCCAGGAACTCTGCGAGGTGCTCTCATTGGTTGCGACGGCTCACGGCGCTTTTTCGTGCCGCTTCAACGCTCGACCTGTGACTGAGCACAAGTATCATTATTGCTTCTGCCTGTCATGGCCTTCGGTGCGGATGCGCCGCCCCGTCTGACTCATAGGTCGTGTGGCTCATCGGCTCTCGCCGACAGCAGAAGGAAGGTAAAGAATGCGCTGTACTATTTAATTTTCAAAGAGCAACAGAGGCTATTGAGAAAGCCCCCTCACTTTTCATGGTAAAAAGCGAGGGGGCTGAGCGGATTTATTTTTAACTTTCTAAAAGTTTTTTGAGTTTGGCAATAACCCGCCGCTTGCGATCATTGATGGTTTTTTGAGGAATTCCGGTTTCCTCCGAAACTTTGCGTTCTGATTTTCTTTCAAAATACAAGGCGTGAATCAAGAGTTTCTCATCTTGGTTCAGCAATTGCAAAGACTTGCGGAGCTTGTCCGTCATAATGCTTTCCACTACGGTGTCGCATACATCCGGCTGCTCTGCTATGAGGATATCCTCGCCGTTGAATTCATCGGTGGTCAGTGCGTTGTAGGAAACATCGCCGTTTCTTGATGCGCGTCTGTCAATATAGCTTTGACGATTCCGCTGGCGGTAATATTCCTCGTAATCCTTTTTGGATACCTCCATCAGACTGCCATATAAAGGCAGGAACAGCTTCTCCGCATATAACGGGCAGATTTGCTCACGGCGGCAGAATTCCTCATAGGTCAGTTCCTTGTACTCGCCGTTTTCTATAATATAAACCGCTTTGGGTTCTTTTTTCACTGTTATGTACCTCCGTTCAATCGTTTTTTGTTAGGTCGAAAACGATTGATACGGAGGGCTTCGACAGCCTACCGCAAACTTCGACAATACGCTGCCGTTTATATAAACGCAGAAAGCCAAGCCACTTTGAAATTCCGAAAAAACGGAACTATCGTTGGCCTTTTGCGGATATCGTATAAAATTCTGTCGACCGCAGAGGTCAAAAAAACAGAGGTGTTTTTGTGCCCGTGCAAAGTGTCTTATAAGGCAGAAGACAGTCTTTGCTATTTCAACACCTGTATCTTTCCTGTATTCTTTTTCATTCTTTCACCTTGTCGCTTGAAAACGGCAGGGCGCCGCTTCTTATGGCACTGCGTTGTGTTGAGCTTCGTCGATTGATTCTGCATGGCTAAACATCTGGGTCACCTCCTGTTGCGGCATTCGGGTAAACAAAAAAGCGGCCGCACTATGCTTTGGGGCATAGTACAGCCGCATGAGGGCGTGAATATAAAACCGTTTTGTTAAGACGGCCTTAGGCGTTGCGTTTCGCTTATGTACATGGTTGTTAGGGGCATCTCCTTATTTTCATAACTACCTCGCTGTATGATTATCCGTTATTGTTAGTGTATCCGTTGCCGTGGCAAAAGTGAAGAGTGCATAAGTGTGCTATACACTATACATTGGATCTTGTAAAAAATTTGTCGGGTTAGGGAGAAACCTTGCAAATTCGCCGCTTTGACGGTCGATAAAGGGCAAAAAATAAGGCGTAACGAATTTTCAAGTCCGCTGCGCCTTATTCTTATGTGCTGTGATGAAAAGGTTCATCCGTTCATTTCCTTTGCAGAGGTAAAATAGTTTGACTCTGTTTCCGTCGCTTGGGACACAAAAACAGGGCGCAACGATTTGGTTCTCGCTGCGCCCTGCGGTGTTGCTTATACTGCCTTATTCGGTTGAATCCGATGTTGTGTCTGTCGGTTCGGAGGCGGCAGGCGTTGTGTCCTCCGGCGCAGGAGTTTGTTCTGTGTCGGTGGTTTCGGGTTGTGTTGCAGCCGGAGCGGTCGCCGAGGGTTCGGGTGTGGTGGTTGTGCTCTCTTTCGGAGTGCTGCTCGGCGTTGTAGGAGCTGTCGGTGTAGTCGGTACAGTCGGATCGGCTGACGGCTCGGCAGTCACGCCGTTATCCGGCGTTTGGGTATTGCTCGGTTGTGAGCCGGTGGCGGTGATAACATCGCCGTTATGAAGCGTGGCATCGTGGGAGTAAGTTCCCCATTTAGGAGTAAGGGTGATTTCCGTGCCTGCGGCTGCGTTTACGGTAAAGGTAAAGTCGGAAGTATTATTCACAAAAATCTGCTCGGTGTAGTAGGTTTCATCACCGATTTTTATACCGCAATAGCCTGTTGCGCCTGCCGTTCCGGTGGCTTTCAGCGTTATTAAGGTTTTATCTGCTGTCAGCGTATAGGTGTTATCCGCTTCGGTAAGCTCGGTTGCGGTGGTGTCCTCACCAATCTGATAGGACAGCTTATAGGACGAGCTTTGAATCTGCGCTGTTCCCGTTGAGGTGCTTGCGGTAAACCAAGCCCAGCTTGCACCGCAAAGGCAGATAGCACAGATGCAGATAGCAAGCATTGAGGGGGCGAGGATGTGCATAAGACCGTCAGAGCGCTTTTCTTTTGCTGCGTGCTTTGCCCGGTAGAAGAATACGGGGTACACCCGCATTACATTGCGCTCGGTCACGAACGGAATAAGGCAGAGGTAAAGGCAGCGGAGTTCCCTGCGCCAATAGCGATATTCGTTGTAATCTGCCGCACGACTCATCTCGGTTAAAAGATACTGCTTTTTACGGCTGAAATGATTGACAAGCTGTGCGAGTTTTAGAACGATCAGCAAAAAGGCAGATACGATCAGAACGATCAAGAGTATCAAAGCGCCGCTATTGTTGTCCATAATGATGTATCTCCTTTCGATTGTGTTTGTGTGGGCAATCAAAAGGCATAATACACAGTTTATGCCCTTTGATTGCCCCTCCGCCCGAGGGCGGAGAGGACTTGAAAATTAGAATTTATTTGGGAACAACGGTGTACCACACTTCGCCATTGGTTTGGCTTGCGGAAACAACCTTGTAGCCGTCCGCAACAAAGTTAGTTCCTGCACCCTCAGCAGTATTGTTTGACGGGTCGAAGTTGACAAATGTGCCGCCCTTAACAATTATTTTTGCGCTGCCGTTCTTGTAGGCAGAGTCAACGCAGTTCAGCAGGAAGTTGTAGCCGTAAGGCTCGCCGAACGCTTCGACAGCAAAATGACCCCCGGTGATGGTGAGGGTACCCTCTTGAACCTGTACCGCAGTACCTCCGCCGTAATAGCTGCCGCCTGTGATGGTCAGATTTGCACCTTTACGCACATTGAGTGCATATCCGCCGTTCCTACCGGTATCAATTCCGCCATTTTCGCCTGCATTGATGGTGGTATCAGCATCGACAATCAGCGCGCAGAAGTTTTGACTATTGTTACCCATATCATCGGGAGAGATAATCTTAGCATCCAAATTCAGTGTAGTGGGTTGGCTGATAGTAATGCGGTCTGCTACATTGTCGCCGATATTATCGGTTTTGATATCCTTATTGACAGAAACGATACCGCCATTAGCCAAAGCCTCTTTCATCTCTGCAGCAGAAGCAACAGGATAACCTGCATCCTTATCGTACTGATCGTTGAAGCTGTCGTTCTCAACAGTATCCTGAGTAGCGTAAACGGTGATGGTGATGCCGTCCAGCGTCAGATCCTGATAGTCATTGCCGGCAGTGGTCTGCATTACGCCCTTGATGTAATAGGTTTCGCTCTTTCCAACATTCGCCGCCAGCTTGCCGGTGAAGTTTTCAATTGCGACCGCTGTTTCTGTTCCATCGGCTGCCTTTGTTACAACATAGAAATCGATAACATCCAACAGGCTCTTGCCGTCCTTGGCGGTAGGAGCCGCCTTGCCGTCAACGATGTTATCCTTGTTGATTTCAGCCTTCCATTTCAGCGCCAGATTGCCCTTGTTGGCAATTCTGAAGCCATCGGTCAGATAGCGGCAGCCCGGCTCCCAGAGAAGCGCTTCGCCTTCCGCACCGGCTGCTTTGGTGAAGTTCAGCTTCTCAATATGAGAATCGCTGTCCGCACCGATAATATCCACTTTCAGATTGCCGGACACAATCTTGTTGACCCCGGTGGATGCGGTGTCGGTGAACCACGCAAAGGTGGTGCCGATGAGCATTGCCACGCACATAAGGATAGCCAGTGCGCTGGAAATCAATGCCCGCTTGGTAGATTTACTACTTGTCATTGTTGTTTTACCTCCTTATTCTATATTTTTCAATGACAATATGTAAACACTGGTTTTACAGTGATTACACCATAGGTGTGTCGGACGGTGTTTCGTCCGTTTTCGGCGTTTCGCCGCCGTTTTGCGCCATCTGCGCTTTCATTTGCAGCAGTTCCTGCATCATGCGCTGTGTTTCGGCACGGTCTGCTTCGATTTTATCCCGCTCGGCTTGCAGCTCTGCCTGTTGTTCTGCCTTATATTTGCGGAACAGACGGATGCAGCGGATGCCCTCTAACAGAATGAGGAGCAGAAACGGAATGAGAATACAAACAATATAACCGGGTGTGCTTTTCAAAAACTGAAAGAATGTACCCACCTTCGGGATGTGGCTGCTGTATTTACCGAGCACATACGGATAGGTTACGACGGTTTCATCGTCGGTATCGGTTGTTGTACCGTAGGTAACAAAGCCCGGTTCGCCGTTTGCGTCGGTGGTTAATTTTCGTATCTTATGGGTGACGGTTTCGCCGTAATTGGATGTATTCTGCGAGGTATAGGCGATGATATCGCTCTCTTTTAAGGTGGAGGGGTCAACCTCTTTCACAAGTACCAAATCGCCCGCATTGAAGTCGGTTTTGCTCATGGAGTCGGACAAAACGATGAACGCCTTATAGCCGAATAAGCTACGGTCGGCACGGTCAAAGGTGGATACCGAAACGATGGTGAATATCATCATAAAAACGGCAAGCGCCACCATCAGCCACACAAATATACTGCGGATTATTTTTAATGCTTTCATTTGCTCACTCCTTATTCACGGCTCAGCCGGATCAGCTCGTTCATTTCATCGAGGGAAACGGTGGTTTCGTCCTCGGACTTATGAACATACAATTCGGTATAACATTTGCTGCAGAGCTGACCGCTGCCTTGAATGTAATACTTGCGGTTGGAAATCGGCGTGTCCTTCGGGATGCCGGTATCGCATCCGCGACAAGCGCATCTGTCGGTTTCTGTGTTGGGTGTTTACATTGCTTGGTTCTTTCCTTTTTATCCGAACAGCTTATTCGGATTATTCTTCGTTTGCGTTGCCTCGGCGCACAGCGTAAAGGTGAGGTCAAGGTTTTGGGTGTCATTGCCGCCGCTTTCCGGGTAGTGGAACACAACCGTCAGATTGCGGCGCTGCCCGATTTTAAGGGTATCATCAGCGGCGACAACATTCTGCTTTGTCAGTTCGTTCGCCGTGCCGGTGTATAAAATTTTATCGCCGTCCTTTATCGTCACGGTCAGCACATCGGAAAGCCCACCGGTCACATTATCGAGATAAAGGCGGTAAAACACATCCCAAGTGCTGTCGTTTTCAATGAAGAAGTCCTTTGCAACGGTCATTCCCGGCTCAAAGAGGAATTCGTGTTCCTGAATCACGGGCTTGCCGTCGTTGAGGTTTATCTTGACCTCGCCGGTGTGGAACAGGTTATTCTCAACGGAAACGGAAGCGTATACAAGGGCAAAAGTGGTAATGCAAAGGCAAACGGCAAGGACGATAATGGCGATAATGCCGCCTGTCAGCTTTTTAGCGGTTTTGGTTTCAGCCATTTGAATTTTCCTCCTTACGCCTACGGACTACAAGCAGGAGGATCATCATACTGCCGGAGCCGGCGGCAAGCACCGCCCACAGCAGAATGTTTGAAGTATCGCCTGTCTGCGGAGAGTTATCGAGGTTTCCTGTTTCCTCGACCCACCATTTGAAGTCGGCAATTAAGTCCTTGTTCTGATAGTCATTGCCTACGCTTGTATCTAAATAAGCCGTGATTTCATAGTACAGCTCGTCGGTGGTGGATTTCTCGGACGCCAATTTGTGCGTCAGACTTTCGGGCATATCCCGCATAAGCCCGTCATACATCGTTTCGCCTGTGGTGAGCAGCTTGACCCGCACTTTCAGCACTTCGGCTAATTTCTCATAACCGGGGCGAACGGTGGCTTTGTAATGCACGGTGATTTTATCGTGATAGGATACCCGCACACGGAAGTATTTTGTTTCGCTGTCGCCGGGGAACATATTGCCCACGGCAAACGCTGTGTTTTCCTCCGGCTGTTTATTGTAAAGTTCAATGGTCGCCGCTTTCTTTGTTTCGGCGGTGGTGCTTTGTGCAGGCACGGCAGAGGAAGTGTCGGCGGAGCTGCTCGGCGTTTGTGTATCGGAGCTGTCCGGCTTCTCGGTGTCGCTGCTGTCGGGCTTGGTTGTGTCCTCGTCCGGCGTGATCAGATTATCCGGCACGGTCACGGTGGCAGGGGTGGTGTTCGCTATTTTGTTGTATACAAGCGTACCGCCAAGGGCTAAAAGGCTGAGTCCGAGCAAGATAGCAAGAACGATGATGACTATTTTGATTTTCTTTTTCTGTTCCACTCCAGCTCACTCCTTCACTCAAAAATTCGCTAAATATTCTGCTGTATGAAGCGGACGGCGGTTATTTGCCGTCCGCTTTGTTATTATCATCGCCGCTATTTTGTCCGAACACGGAGAACAACGGCTGAAAGACCATATGATACACGGTATTGACATTGACCTCATCGTTTGGATAAATACCCCTAAGTGCCTTGGCTGCCATTGCCACCGTGTTGTCAAGGAGATTCCAAACCAGCATTTCCAGATTGCACCTTTCAGAAAACGGGGACAACCCATTCACCGACTGCACAAGCTCCCAAAAGGCTTTTCCGTTCTGTATACGCTGCTGCACGACCGTCGGTGTGTAATACTCCGAATTGCAAAAGTGCCAGTAGAAAAGGGTGCGGTCATAATCGGCAGTCAAGTAGTTCCAATACGGCAG
>ULUA01065664.1_pt1 | contig 10692 bp, 6 predicted proteins | sample 1958081 | NCBI WGS metagenome assembly ULUA01 (sample SAMEA4835748, study PRJEB28245) | human gut metagenome | biome: gut microbiome; material: fecal sample | place: Denmark | collected 2008
TTGGGACGCCGGTGTCAGACCCCTGTCCCAATTTTGCGTATTGTTTTTTTGGAAAAATTATTCTATACTGGATTTCCGGCGGCATAAGCCGTATACATTATTGTGTAAAGGGAGAAATTCGGAAGATGAGCAGTGAAGTAAATAAGGTGAGCAGGGATTTGACGAGCGGACCCTTAGCAAAGCAGATTCTGGTATTCAGTATACCGCTTGTGCTGTCTAACCTGTTGCAGGTGCTCTTTAATATGTCGGATATTGCGGTGGTCGGGCAGTTCGCCGGCTCACATGCGCTGGGAAGTGTTGGGTCGACAACCACGCTGGTGACGCTGTTTACCACGTTTTTGATAGGTGTGTCGGGCGGTGTGAATGTGATGACGGCGCAGTACATAGGTGCCAGGAAGGACAAGGATGTGCGTGAGGTCGTCCATTCGGCTGCGTGGATGTGCGCGCTCATGGGTGTGATACTGCTTCTGTTCGGGCAGGTGTTTTCAAAGCTTATTCTTGAAGTTATGAAGACCAAGGAAGAGCTTATAGACGGAGCCGCACTGTATCTTAGAATATATTTTCTCGGAATGCCTGCACTTGGAATATACAATTTCGGTAATGCGGTATTTTCGGCTGTCGGAGATACCAAGAAGCCTGTGTATATACTGGCATTTTCGGGTGTTGTGAATATTCTGCTCAATCTGTTTTTTGTCATAGTGTGCAGGCTTTCGGTTGCGGGGGTTGCCATCGCCAGCGTCACGTCGCAGTATATGTCGGCGGTGCTCATAATGATAGCACTTATGAAGGCGGATGAGAGAATACGTTTTTCGCCAAAGTATCTTAAGCTCTATCCGGACAAGGCAAAGGATCTTTTCAAGCTGGGCTTTCCGGCGGGAATACAGAACGCGATATTCCAGTTTGCCAACCTTTTTGTTCAGGTCGGCGTCAATTCGTTTGATGCGGTCATTGTCGAGGGAAATTCGGCGGCAACCAACGCGGACGCGCTTGTATATGATGTCATGGCGGCATTCTACACAGCCTGCGCAAGCTTCATGGGGCAGAACTATGGGGCAAGAAACAAAAAGAGAGTGCGCAACAGCTACATCATAAGCCTTGCCTATTCATTTGGAATCGGAATGGTAATGGGAATCACGCTCAACATATTGGGGCGTCCGTTCCTGTCACTTTTTACCAAGGATGCCGCAGTTATGGACGCGGGTATGCTGCGTCTTAACATTATGAGCATATCCTACGGCTTCTCAGCATTTATGGACTGTACAATAGCAGCCTCAAGAGGTCTGGGAAAGACGGTTGTACCAACGTACATAGTAATAATGGGCTCATGCGTGTTCAGAGTGATATGGATATATACGGTATTTGCGTATTTTAAGACGGTTCCGTCACTTTACATATTGTATATATGTTCGTGGACGCTCACCGCGATTGCGGAGTTCATATACTTTATGAGGATTTATAAGGAGCATATAAAGGTACTGTAAATGGTGGAAGCTCTATACAGAAGTCGTTGATTGTTGCGGTGAATAATTTACTATATAATTGAATTTTTTTGATAAAAATGAGAAAAAACCCCACAAGGTCACAGCTTGTGGGGTTTTTTCTCATTTATTCTTTACAGATTTTACTTCGTCATACCACACTATTTCTTCAACACAAATTTTCCGACAAGCTGCTGCAAGGTATCCGCCTGAGCCGATAGCTCTTCGCTTGTAGCGGATGTCTCCTGTGCTGCCGAGGAGTTGGACTGGACAACCTCTGCAATCTGGTTGACACCTTCGTTTGCCTCATCCATAGCCTTTGACTGAGTGCCCGAAGCTTCGCTCAGTGCTCTTGATGTCTCTGCAATGGACTGGATTCCGTCTATTACGGAGGTGAGGGCTTCCGCTGCACTGTGTGCAGCATGGTTGCCGTCATCAATCTCCTTGAGAGCACCCTCTATAAGCTCGCGTGTATCCACAGCGGACTTGGCACTCTGCTCGGCAAGCTGGCGGATCTCATCTGCGACTACGGCAAAACCACGGCCTGCGTCCCCTGCCCTTGCTGCCTCGATTGAAGCATTGAGTGAGAGAAGGTTGGTCTGGCTTGCGATGTCCTCTATGTTGGCTGTGATATTCTCAATCTTTCTCGAAGTCTCTGTTATGCGGACCATAGCCTCGGACAGCTTCTGCATCTGAACCCTGCTGTCATCAGCCTGTCTGGCATAATCAACCGCCTGCTTATGGGCTTCCTCAAGATTCCTGGCTGATTTATCGACTTCCTCAGTGATATTGGTAATAGTCGAGGTGAGCTCTTCAATAGCGCCTGCCTGCTCTGTGGCACCCTCTGCAAGGGATTGTGCGGACTGCGCAAGATTGTCGGAGCCGGCGGCTACCTGTCTGGAAGCCTCATCAACCTGTGTGAGCGTTGCTATCATCTGGTGCTTGAGCTTCTGCATGGAGGTGAGCATGATGGAAAACTTACCGATATACTTGTCATGGCAGCCTGAGGTCGCTATGAAGTTGCCATCAGCCATCTCTCCGAGCACATATCCGATATCGGATATGAGTGTGTTGAGCTCTTCAGCCATGTATTTTGAATCGGTTAACATCTCTGCAATCTCGTCATCGTAGTTACTCTCAGGGAATGGACTGTCCAAGTCGCCTTCGGCAAGCAGCTTAAGACGCTTTGCAGTATCAGCAAGAGTGGCTTCAATTTCATTGGCGAACTTATTGCTGATCTTGTTTGACTGTAATCTTGTGGCAGCTATGAGGAGTAATATTACTGCGATGCATACAAATTCTATAATATTGAGCTGGCGTTTATATGCATTGCCTTTGGTAACATAGCAGTCCATGAGCTGCTTCATATAGCCATAGATGGTATCGTATTCGGGAGTAAGCTTGTTCATCTCAAGACGCTGTGCATTGTTGCTTGCGTTTACATCGGAGGTTGCCCCCTGCCTTATAATCTCGTCGGACAGTGTCCAGTAATCATCTATGACGCTGCTTATATTGTCACATATTTTTTTTGCTTCGGAATAATTGCACTGCTCTGTTATAGAATTGAAATAGGTAGTAAAGCTATCTCTTTTATCAAAATAAATTTCCTGCTGTTCACTGATTGAGCCGGCATCCAGATAACCGATAACAGCGCGCAGGGCACTTCTTGAATCGGCGAAAACAGTCATCGCCTTACCGATGTCACCCTGAATAAAGCCATATGACTTTAGGGAGTGGTTGAACTGTACGCTGGTAAATACAATTAAAATGATGGCAAGCACAATTGATATGCTCGTAATGTTGGTGATAAGGTTGAAATTTTTTCGCAGTCTGGTGTGAATACGCTGGCTGTCATTTGTTTTTTTTCTGTCTTCCATTAAGAATACCCTTCCTTTCGCAATAAATAAATCGTGCCAAGCCGGGTTTTCACGGCTTGAAATATTTTTTGTAACACCCTGTCATTAGGATAGCATTTTTGTTAAAAAATGGAAACAATATTTTGAAAATTTTGCAAAAAAAAGTTATAAAATACCATAATTAAGTCAAAACAAGCAAAAAATCTCTGCAATGTAATTTATTATTGTTTTAGGCAGCAAAAGGAGCAACAGATGGGCATAATTTGAACAAAAATGCTTTGACAATATGGCGGTATGGCTTTAAAATGACTATAGGTGAAACAATTTATATAGTTGTTTTCCAAATGTTTTTTAATCTAAGAGAGCGAAAGCGGAACAGGAGAGGTAATATGAAGTTTTTTATTGACACAGCGAAGGTTGAAGACATTAAGAAAGCAAATGACATGGGGGTTATTTGCGGAGTAACAACGAACCCATCTTTAATTGCAAAAGAGGGAAGAGATTTTAATGAGGTTATCAAGGAGATAGCATCAATTGTTGACGGCCCGATAAGTGGTGAGGTTAAGGCTACAACCCAGGACGCTGAGGGTATGATTAAGGAAGGAAGAGAGATTGCAGCTATCCATCCTAACATGGTTGTCAAGATTCCTATGACTGTTGAAGGACTTAAGGCTACCAAGGTTCTCGCTTCAGAGGGTATCAAGGTTAATGTTACACTTATCTTCTCGGCTAATCAGGCGCTTCTTGCAGCGAGAGCGGGTGCAGCTTATGTTTCCCCATTCCTTGGAAGACTTGATGATATATCACAGCCGGGCATTGAACTTATCCGTACAATCTCAGATATTTTCATGAATTATCCTGAGATTGAGACAGAGATTATTGCAGCCAGCGTCCGCAATCCAATCCATGTAACAGACTGCGCACTTGCAGGTGCTGACATTGCAACGGTTCCTTATTCGGTAATCGAGCAGATGACTAAGCACCCGCTCACAACAGCAGGTATTGATAAGTTCGTTAAGGATTATGAAGCTGTATTCGGAAAACAGAACTAATATATAAAAAGGAGGTTTTTTATCTATGCGCGACAATGTAGAAAATATGTCCGTTAATGCCATTCGTGTTCTTGCGGCTGACGCTGTTCAGAAGGCTAATTCAGGACATCCGGGACTTCCTCTTGGCTCAGCGGCTATGGCTTATGAGCTCTGGGCTAATCACATGAATCACAATCCGGCAGACCCTAAGTGGTTCAACAGGGACAGATTCATATTATCGGGTGGACATGGTTCTACTCTTCTATACTCACTCCTCCATCTTTTTGGATATGGACTTACTAAGGAGGATCTGGCTCAGTTCCGCCAGTGGGGTTCACTCACACCGGGTCACCCTGAGTATGGTCATACAGTAGGTGTTGAGGCTACAACAGGACCTCTTGGAGCAGGCATGGGTATGGCTGTAGGTATGGCTGTAGCGGAAGCACATCTTGCCGCTGTATTTAACAAGGAGAATTACCCGGTTGTTGACCATTATACTTATGTTCTCGGCGGTGATGGATGTATGATGGAGGGAATTTCCTCCGAGGCATTCTCGCTTGCGGGAACACTTGGACTTAGCAAGCTCATCGTGCTCTATGACTCCAACAAGATTTCCATAGAGGGTGGTACGGACATAGCATTTACCGAGGATGTAAAGAAGCGCTTCGAGGCGTTCGGCTTCCAGACACTTGTTGTCGAGGACGGTAATAATATTGAAGAGATCGGAAAGGCTATCGAGGAGGCTAAGGCTGACAAGACAAGACCTACAATGATTACGGTCAAGACAAAAATCGGCTACGGCTGTCCTGCCAAGGAGGGCAAGGCTTCCGCTCACGGCGAGCCTCTCGGAGCCGACAATGTGACAGCTCTCAAGGAGAACCTTGGCTGGCCGTCACAGGAGCCTTTCTATGTACCTGACGAGGTTTACGCTAATTACAAGGAGAAGGCTAAGAAGGGTGCCGAGGCTGAGGCGGCTTGGAACAAGCTCTTTGCTGAGTACTGCGAGGCATATCCGGAGATGAAGAAGCTCTGGGACGAGTATTTTGATGAGAATGCCGCAGAGAAGGTTCTTGACGATGAGAACTTCTGGAGCTATGAGGACAAGCCTCAGGCTACACGTAACCTCTCAGGTGTACAGCTTAACAAGCTTAAGAATATGCTTCCTAACCTTATGGGCGGTTCAGCAGACCTTGCACCATCTACTAAGACATATATGTCCGATATGGGAGATTTTTCCAAGGATAATTATGCCGGAAGAAATATGCATTTCGGCGTAAGAGAGCTTGCGATGACTGCTATCGGCAATGGTATGATGCTTCACGGCGGACTTCACGCTTTCGTGTCAACCTTCTTCGTGTTCAGCGATTACGTTAAGCCTATGGCGAGACTCTCAGCCATCATGGGAGTACCTCTTACCTTCGTGCTCACACATGACAGCATCGGTGTCGGCGAGGACGGACCTACACATGAGCCTATCGAGCAGCTTGCAATGCTTCGCTCACTTCCTAACTTCACGGTATACAGACCTTGTGATGCGACTGAGACGGCAGCAGCATGGGCTTACGCAGTGACCTCTAAAAAGACACCTACAGCACTTGTTCTCACAAGACAGAATCTGCCTCAGATGGCTGGTTCCTCCAAGGAAGCTTTAAAGGGTGCCTATGTCATTGCTGACTCTACGAAGAACGTACCTGATGCTATTCTTATTGCTTCGGGTTCTGAGGTGTCACTTGCTGTAGATGCCAAGGCAGAGCTTATTAAGGATGGCATTGATGTGAGAGTTGTCTCCATGCCTTCTATGGATGTGTTCGAGCAGCAGAGCGATGAGTACAAGGAGTCCGTACTTCCTAAGAGCGTGAGAAAGAGAGTTGCCATCGAGGCGCTGTCAGACTTCGGCTGGGGCAGGTATGTAGGCCTTGACGGAGCTTATGTCACAATGCACAGCTTTGGTGCAAGTGCTCCTGCGGCTACACTCTTCAAGGAGTTCGGTTTCACGGTTGAGAATGTTGTCAGGACTGTTAAGGGACTCTGAAATTTAAGAATTTTTTGATTTTCAAATGGAAATTATATGAGTATAATTATGGCAGGGAGTGATATCTGGCTCCCTGCCTGTTATTTTACTTATAGGATTAATGTGTCAAAATATGACAATCAAAGCTAGGAGTGTATAACGTATTATGTTTATGCATATCAGCTCCGTTGTACGAAGCAAGATGTTCTAAGAACATCTAAGCTTCTCCCAAAAGTCATGATATGCATAAACATAATACGTTATACACAGCCAAGTATATATAGCATGTTTTGACACAGGAATGTTTATGCATAAAAATGTTTTCAATAGAACACAGGATACTGTGTGTATGCAGGTGTAAAGAATATCATAAAAGGGGAAATGGAAAATGAAAGAGAACAATAAACACATAATACTTGTATTGGGACTTGCGGCGTTGACAGCTGTCGCGGCGGCGGTTCTTACCTGCGTGCTCCTCATGCCTAAGCTTATGCTTGGCAGGAGACTTAATGAGATTCTTAAGGACACATATACATATAACGCTGAGGCTTCGGTTGCGGGGGTTGACATGGGAATACTGGGCGATGAGTTCGAGGGAAGTATTACCGGAAGCAGGAGCAATGATGTTATATATGGCAGCATATCGTATAAGGACTTTGAGTGCCTTGAAATATATGTTGAAAATGATGGTAAAGTCATGCTCAACATTGAGAAGCTTTTTGAGAGTGCGGTAAATAAGGCGGAGGAGAAGACCGGACTTCCGCTTGATTTTATAAGGAATAAGCTGACGGATTTCACGATATCGTCCAGCCAGATTGAGGATATAACCGGAGAGAAGCTTGTGACAATGGCTGATGCGGGCGTGACACATAACACACTTGAGGAGTTCGTACAGGCAGTGAAGCTTCTGTCCTCGTTCAAACAGATTAAAGCAGAGGATATGACTGCAGAATATAAGCTTCTCGGTGATGACGCAGGATACTTTATGCTGGAGCTGAAGGATGGAATGACGAAGGTATACATCGGAGTTCCGAAGGATAAGAATGACAAGGCCACATCCTTTGTCGTCGAGTATACAGACGATGGAGCTGCAGCCGGCGCAGATACCATTGTTTGGAAAATCAAATTTGATTATGAGATTTGTGAAGTTGGGGAGATAGATGTACCTGATGAGACGTTGTCGGAGGAGACGATAGAGCTGCTTAAAAAAGTGTATGGGTATCTGAACTAAATATGGATTCATATTTAGTTCGGTTGCGACCAAGTCGGTCGCAACCGAACTAAATTTGACATACAAAAAATTATGGGTATAATATAGATTATAAATGCGGATGGAGGTGAGTGGGAATGTTTTATGGCAGAGAAGAACAGAGAAAAAGATTGTCGGATATGATTAACGCGCAGGGTCAGGTGGTTTCACTGATATATGGAAGAAGGCGTGTCGGCAAAAGCGAGCTTATAAAGCAGGTTTTGAGAGAGTCGACCGTGGACAGCATATATTATGAGTGCAAGCAGACAACAGAACAGAACAATGTGGACAGCCTGGCGGAACTGATAGCGGAAAAGTATAATTTTCCCAAGCCATCGTTTAAATGCATGGAGGAGCTGCTGAGGTTTCTTTTCAAAAAATCGGAGCAGGAACCGCTTGTAATTGTGCTCGATGAGTACCCGTATCTCAGAGAGAATCTGCAGGGGGCTGACAGTATAATACAGACAATTATAGACGGAAACAAGGATACTTCAAATGTTAAGCTTATACTCTGCGGCTCTTATGTCGATACCATGAAGGCACTCCTGTCAAAGCAGAATCCGCTTTATGGGCGCGTTGATGTTACGATAGATTTAAAACCCATGGATTACTATGAATCGTCTTTATTTTATGAGGGCTTTTCGGAGGAGGATAAGGTAAGGCTGTACAGTGTGTTTGGCGGCATACCATATTATAACCGGCTGATAGACGGCAGCAGGACTGTTAAGGATAATATAATAGCACTTATCGCCTCGGTGGGTGCACGGCTTGAAAACGAAGTGACAATGTATCTTAATTCGGGAATTTCCAAGATTACGAATGCAAATGAAGTGTTCGAGGCACTTGCAAAGGGATTTTCAAGGTATAAAGATATACTCGACCAGTCACATGTTTCGAGTGGACCGACTCTTGTGGATATACTTGACAAGCTGATTCGGATGGAGGTTGTCAAGAAAGAGGCACCAATCAATGACGAGGGCAATAAAAAGAAGGCGGGATATTTTGTTTCCGATAACCTGTCATTATTTTATTATAAATATATATTTAGAAATATCTCGAGAATGAATGTAATGGATTCGGAGGTGTTTTATGATAAATATATTGCAAAGGATTTCGAGGCATATCATGTGCCTAAGTGCTTCGAGGATATATGCAGGCAGTATCTTGTGAGGCTGAATCGAAAAGGAAAGACGGATGAGATTTTTGAAAAAATAGGTAAATACTATTATGATGATCCGATAAACAAAAGGAACGGAGAGTTCGATATAGTCACGCTTGATGACAAGGGATATATTTTTTACGAAGCAAAATTCCGCAAAGAAAAAATAAATGAAGCTATGATTAAGGAGGAGATAGCGCAGGTTCAGAGCACAGGACTTGACTGCTATAGGTACGGCTTTATTTCAAGATCGGGTTTTGACTGCGATACGGCAGAAAACAGAATACTCATTAATCTGGATGAGTTGTATAAAAGGCTGTAACAAAAGAGAGCCGCCCTGGGAAATGCTTAGCATTCCCAGGGCAGCTCTCTTTCGTCAGGATAAATATTATGTAAATTATCTGTTATCAATATCCACTACGATATGTCTAGGCTGTCCGGTTATCATGATTGGTGTAAGCTCTGCCTGGATAAGTGGGCGGATGTAATTGACAAGCTTATCGCTCACGCCGCTTCCGTCCGGCTTAATCCATTCAACAGGAACCTTTTTCTCGATGTTGGCAATCTTGTGAACATCGTAGAGGTCGGTTGTGCAGATGTAAGGGTCTTCGGAGACTCTCTTTAATATTACCATCTTGCCTGTCTCACCTTCAAAAGCAGACTTAACTGCATAACCGCCTACCTGATAAGCTTCGGTTATATCGACTCTTGATGTGAGATGTCCGGCACAGCGCTGGAGAGTTGAGAGCTCGATTGCTCTTGACTTACAGCCAATCTTCTCACTTACAAGAGCTGAGAGGTATTTAGCTGTTCCGGAGAGCTGCTTATGACCGAATGAATCCACATATTCCGTGTGCTGTCCGTGTTCGAACACATACCTGCCGTCGGCTGTCTTGATACCTTCAGAAACAGCGACAACAACGGATTTCTTAACCTTCTGAATCTCTTTTATTTTCTCGAGGAATGTATCAACATCAAAAGGAAGCTCAGGGAGATAGAGTAAATCAACTCCCTCGCAGTCCTCACAGTGAGCGAGTGCAGCTGCACCGGTAAGCCAGCCTGCGTTACGTCCCATGATTTCTATAATAGTAACATTCTTTACATCGTATACAAGGCCGTCGCGGATAAGCTCCTTGGTGGCTGAGGCGATGTACTTGGCTGCACTTCCGAAGCCCGGAGTGTGGTCTGTGACAGCAAGGTCATTGTCGATTGTCTTAGGAACACCGATAAAGCGTATCGGGCTGTTCATAAGGATTGCGTAATCGGACAGCTTCTTGATTGTGTCCATTGAATCATTTCCGCCTATGTAGAAAAAGGCTGTGATGCCGTACTCGTTCAGTATCTCAAAGATTCTGTTATACAGCTCCCTGTCATCACAGATATCCGGCAGTTTGTACCTGCATGAACCTAAGAATGACGAAGGTGTTCTCTTAAGCAGCTCCAAATCCATATCAGAGCGGATTTTCTCGCTCATATCTATAATGTTCTTCTCCAGAAATCCCTGTATTCCGTATCTCATGCCATATATTTTCTCTGCACCAAGATCCTTGGCTGTCTTGAATACACCTGCAAGACTTGAGTTGATTACAGCGGTTGGACCGCCGGACTGACCTACAATTACATTTCCTGTCATCATAGCCTCCTAAATATTTAATTTCAAAGGTAATTGTGCAGTATGTATGAACATTGGCTGCATATTACCTGATTAGTACCAATCGGCACATGAGCTCATTGTAGCACATAGGGTACACGCAGACAAGAATTGATAAAAAATAGACAGTCCGCCTGGGACAAGGTGGGTGGACCAGCCCCCTCTGCTGTTTTTTCGTGTAAATACTCTTACCAAAGCCCCAAAAATATTATTTTTCATCAAAATACAATTTAAAATGTATTGACAAAAATAAACGG
>ULUA01072575.1_pt1 | contig 10672 bp, 5 predicted proteins | sample 1958081 | NCBI WGS metagenome assembly ULUA01 (sample SAMEA4835748, study PRJEB28245) | human gut metagenome | biome: gut microbiome; material: fecal sample | place: Denmark | collected 2008
CGGTGCCGAGATAGGTTTTCATCAACATGATATAAAGTGCCTGTTTTCCACGTTCTTCCGCTCCCATTGCTGTCAGTTCATTCTGTATGGTCGCATCTTCCGGGGCCGCTACGTCGAAAGCAAAAGACAGGTTGTCCAACCGGTTCTTTACGACAATGGAAACGTCAAAGTTAACCATTCTCGTTCCTCCGTTCTCTCCTTCGGATACGGAAGCACGGATACGGTCAGTTGCCTTGAAGTTCAGCATGGGGTCCATCGGGTTTCCGGTCCAATCTACATAGCTGCCGTTATCGATGGCAAATTCCTTGACTGCAATGATAGGCAGAGAATACTTCATCAGTCCACCGCTCAGTGTGTAACGTCCGGTCAATGTCAGGTCTCCCTGCGGAGTGTATTTCATCGAAAGATCGCCACCTCCTTCCAGTTCGATACGATTGTCACTGGCGTCCAAGTCCACTTTCACCCTGACTGAAGGGTCGATATGAACCATCATCAGCATATCCAATCCACCTAAAGATACGGTAGGCACTTCCTGACGGACAACTGTGGTGGTATCACTGAATGAAGTAAATGTCACCAGACTTCCCAGACGATCCTGCACGGTCAGCGGTGAATCGGTCAGTACATACGAGACATCCGTATTGCCCAGCAGATTCAGGTTTCCACGCATATTCAACCCGTCCAACGGGCCTTTTATGGTTGCCCGCAAGTCCGCAAAGACTTTTCCGTAGACAAGGCTTTCGCGAGTACGCTTCGCATTCAACAAGGTATAGTTTTCCGCCAGCAGATTCAGACTCGCCATCGGTCGGGACATATCACGGAAATCGACATAACCGTCGATCGTAAACGGATTCTTTCCCGTGGTGTAAATGGCGAACTTATCAAATATCAGACGATTGTTCTTCAACTGCACAGGGCGGTTATCAAACAGGAAGTTAGCACCATACTGGCGTGACAGGACAGATACGCTGTCCAGTATCAGTTCACCGTTTATCAATGGCTGCTCGGTACTGCCTGTTATATTCAGGTCACCGTCCATATCACCGGCAAGCGTAACCAGCTCGTCGGGAATAAAGGCGTTGGCAATACGAAGCGGGAAGTGTTCCAACGTCGTATTTACTTCCAGGCTATCCTTTCCCGTCGAGGTAGGGAGCAGCTTGCCATCTGCTATCAGCACTTCTACCTTATCATGATTCAGATAAGCGTTGAGGTATTGTTTTCCCTGTTCGCCCGGCAGCCATGTAGCCCCCAAAGTAATATCACCAATGCGCTGGCGTTCATAAGTCAGTTCATCAATGGATGCTTCTGCAGAGAGCTGAAGGTCTTTTTCGGTCTGTATGTAGTGTGCTTCTGCCGAGAACAATCCGGTGATTTCGGGGAAGTAAGGCAGTACGCTCGTTATTTCATCCAAGCGGATTCTCCGGATTTCGACATCGATATTCTGCAAAGAAACCGTATCTCCCTGTACCGAATGCACACGGAAGCCCATACCTTCATCATCCCACATATCCACATTGGCATACACGCGCATATTCTTATGCAGATAAATCCAGTTATGATCTTCGTTGAAGTGGAATTTACGGAACGCAATAATCGGTTCTTCCGGAATCAGTGTAAAAGCCAGTCCATCCCCTTTTCCACGTCCTCCAACCAGCGGACGGGCATTGACTCCAAGCAACACACCGGTTTTCCCCTTTTCGTTCTTATATTCTGCCAGCAGCTCGGCATCGCGGTCGCGAATCTCACCTGTCAGAATAGTGGAGAAGGAAAACTGGGGATTCTTCGGTCCGTTGATTACTCCGGCACGGAGATTCATACGGGTAGTATCCTGTTTGACGGTGAAAAAGACCGTATCCAGTTGCAAGGTATCCACTTTCAAAGCATGGATGGCTGCTTTGCCGTTGATTCCCCAATCGGGAGCAGTGCCGAATTTCATGGAAGCATCATGGAACGATATATTCTTCATTGCCATATAGTATGCCAACGGATTCTCCTTTCCTGCCGAAAAAGAGAAAATAGCCGACGGCAATGCTTCACGCAAAGCAGCATGATCCAAGAGTTTTTCATCCACCTGCTTCATCAACACATCTACAAAATGGGTAGACTGACGAATCAGAGGATATACACCGGCACGGGCACTCAGATTCAGTTTCATATCACCGGCGGTGAAATGAGTGAAAACACGGTTCTGCCGTGCCTCTCCGCTTAAATTGAATGCCAACGGATGTTTCATCGGCTTGGGCATAAGTCCCAGTTCGTACAAATCAAGCTGAGTAACGTCAACTGTCACTTTACCGTCCGGATAGCTATGAGCTAAATTATATTCTGCATCCGCCGTCATTTTCAAAAGTTCATTGTCACTCGTAAGCTGAGCCGTTGCCAAAGCTCCTTTAAGATTTCCCGTCAAATGAACATTCGAAAGATGATAGCGGGCGTAATGAAGCTGGTCCAAAGAAAGATTCAGATTGGCTAAAGAATGGAAGGACATGACATCCAGTCCCCTGCCCTTGGCATCTGCCGAAAGAGATAGTTCATAAATCGAGTCTTTCGGGAGAAAATGATGCAGTTGCAGATCGTTTATTTTCAGATCGGCCGTATAAACTTCTGTCGAACTGTTTAATGCGGCATTTACATTCATGCTGCCCTTGCCTTCTTTCAGATCGAGTTTTGCTTTATACTGCGGGCCGTTCATCTCCATCTTCATCTTGAGACTCATACTGTCGGGAATTACCAAAGAGCCATCGGGTGTGACTCCAGTCAATCCTGTCAGGAAGTTCAGATTCCGGGTAACCATATCCAGCCCAATAGTTCCCGAACGAGTCAGACTGTCCGTCAGGTTTTCAAGGATTCCTCCCCCTTTTAGCGAGAAAGCTCCCGGCAAGTCTACCGTGAAGCGCGAAATCTGCATCTCTTTCAGATTTCCATCCGTACCGGCACGAATCACTAACGGACGGAACGGATATGCTTCTTTAAACGTTTGAGGCAGTCCGCCGGCAAAAAGCATCACGTCCTCTTTGCCTATATGTGCGTTAAAGCTGGCGGATAAACGTCCTGTCGTCGGGATATTTACGAGTTCCCAATAAGTCTGGGCGGACAGGTCTATTTCTGAATGTGGGGTTTGCAGTTTCAGTTCAGGAATGCGGATGATAGAATCATTCGAAAAGAGCCGCCCTGTCAGTGAAGTAATACTCAGTCCCGAACGCTCTTCCATCGTTATTTCACGAATCACAGCGTTCATATTTCTGCCTTCGTAGAGCAGAGAGTCCAATCCGATGCGGATATTCCGGACTGCCATATGAGAGGCGTCAAAACCTTCCGACGGTTGGGCCTCTCCGGTGTCATAACTGGCGGAGGCACCCGACAAAAGGAATTGCTTCAATCCATAAAACTGGTTCTTTAAATCCGCTTTGGCGTCATCAATGGTCGCTTCGCCTATGTATGCCGCCATCTTCATGGAGTCGGCAGGCAGTTTCATACCGAATGATACATTCTTCAACTTCAGTTGATGAAGGTTCACCTTCCAGTTCACAGGAGCAGATGCCGTCGTATCTTTGGGAGTGGTCGTGGTATCAGTCATCAGAAGTTGTATATGAGTATCGGATAACTCTGTCCGATTGACAACTGCCGTTTCGTTCGATAAATCGACTCCATGACTTTGCAGAAAGAAGCGCCCCAAAACGCCTTTTATCTGCATCCCTTCTATCAGATTGGCAGAATTGACCGCCACCTGACTTAAGGTAACCTCGTCAACTTCTACTTTTCCTTTGAGCAATGGCCATGCCTGTACGCGGACATTCAGGCTTTCCAAAGACAATAAGGTATCCGGCTGCTGTATGACTTCCACCCCTCGTACCAGCAGATTAAGCGGAAAACGAAGGTCTATCCGTTCCACCTGAATCTGCATTCCGGTTGCTTTAGAAGCATACGCAGTAACCTCCCGTCGCAAAAGATTCTGAACAGGAGGTATATAAAGTAATACCATCAGTATTACAAAAAGTATTATAGGAGTAAGCAATATCCAGCCCACCCGTCTTATCCATTTTCGTTTCATGCAGGATGTGTCAGTGTAAAAGTGATACAAAGTAAACAAATTACTTTGAAAAAAGGTTTGTCCAAAAGCTAAAATGTGAAAAAGCCGGAGGTTATGGTTGCATTTAGCGCAATTTCATCCCGTTCATTCCGTTCATTCGGAAGGTGAGATATTTGTCAAGGCAGCACCTTCTCACTATGCTACGAGCTTATGCCCGTGCCACTACGTTGGCACGCTTGTGCCACCGCAGTGGCACGACTGTGACATGCCTTTGGCACAACTGTGCCAACAGGGTGGCACAAGCATGGCACTATATAGGCTGTTCCAAAGGAGCTGCCGGGAGAGATTTAATGTAAACCGAAACTATACTCCTCAGCAGCACGAACAACTTTACGCACCGCCTCCAAAGTCTCCAACGTAGTCTTTTCTATTTCTTCGGAGAATTCTTCCCCCCGGCAAGACTCCAGCCATCTTAATGAAGCAACAGACTCAGAAGCTCCGATCAAGGTGAAAAGCGGAAGGAGTTTATGAGCCATAGCGGCTATTCCATCCACCTCCCTGTCAGTTAATGCCTGTTGCATCCGGTCGGCATTCTTGCCGGTCTCTTCGATAAAAGTCCGGATAATAGAACACGCCGCTTCCGGATCATCTTCCGAGAAGGCAGTCAGTGCAGAAAAGTTGAATAAAGTATCTTCAGGCAGCGCATCTGTAATCAATTGCATATCATGTGTTATATGCGCCTCATCAGCTGACATTTGTCCTTCATTCAGAGTTACCAGCAATTCTTTCACCGTAAAAGGTTTGTGAAGGCATCCGGCAAAGCCGTGTTCATGCAAAGCCTTCTCATCCATTTCGCTGCGTGCCGTGACAGCAATGACAGGAATATTGCGGGCTTGCGGAATGTTAGAGGCACGCAATAATTTGACCAGATCAAAACCGTTGATAGCAGGCATCTGTATATCGGTCAGCAGCACATCAAACGTCGAAGAGCGCAGTTGCTCTATCAGTTCTTCCAACTGCTCGCAGCAAACAGCATCGATGTTGTGCTGTTTCAGCATGGCAGCAGTCAGGTTCAGCTGAATCTTATCATCATCAATCAGAAGCACACGGATCACCTTCATGGCCGGTACGGCATCTGTCTCTTCCAGAGAAACATCTGTTTCTTCCGGAGAAGCATCCGTATCTTTCGACGTTTTCTTGATTCTGCTTCCGAAAGGTTTATTTTCCACTATTGCCTTGCCTACCGGAAAGAGTGGCAACACGACAGTAAAGCAACTTCCTTTTCCTAACGTGCTTTGTACATCGATCGTACCTTCAAGCAGAAGAACCAGCTTATGCACAATGGACAATCTCAGTCCGAATCCTTCTTCTCCCTGCGCACCGGGGAGGCGGGTAAATTCCTGGAAGATGCGTTCCCGATCTTCCGATGCCATCCCTTTGCCGGTATCCTCAACCGCTATTGTCAGCTTCGAAGCGTTATAACCAACAGTTAATGTGATCTTGCCCTGCTGAGTGAATTTCACCGCATTGGACAAGAGATTATTCACTATCTGCTGAATACGTAAAGGATCACTGATATATTTCTCCGACAATTCCGGAGCGATATGACATTGCAAGACCAAGCCTTTAGCCGCCGTCAGAGGTTCAAAGCAAACACGGATTTCTTCAAACAGCTGAGCAGGATTAAAAACAATCCGGTTCACTTCCGCTTTATTGAGATCAAGACGGTGGAAATCAAGCAAATCGCTTACTAACTTCAGTAAATGCTCTGAAGAACTTTTCATGTTGTCCAAATAGAATCGCTGCCGTTCATCTTCGGTCAGGCGGGACAAGAGTTCCGTATATCCCATTATCGAGCCTAATGGCGCCTTAAAGTCATGGGTAATGGCAAGCATCAGTTTCTCACGGGCAACAAGCAAGTCTTCCGCCCGCTTATTCGCTTCTTCGAGCTGACGCCGATAACGGTTGCTACGAGTAATATCCCGCATAATTAAGATCAGGAAAAAGGCGGATAAGAATACGGCACCAATGGCAATTCCGGCAATGATATTAGCCGAACGCATCCGCACCTCTTGCTGAAGTTCCGCATCCTGACGGGCACGCGCAGACATTTCCTCCTCGTATCCTTTTATCAGACTATCCATTCTTGCGGTCAGCTGTGTATTCATCCGCTGATACCTCGTACTGGTACGCCGGATCGTTCGCCTCCGCTGCAACCGTTTCTCTTCGGTAGCCATGCGAATCTTATGCTGAAGGGAGTCCGCCGACTTGACAGGTTCCAATATCGTATCGGTGGCAATTTCCAGAGAAGTATTGACCAGCACGGCAGTATCTTTCTTAGAAGGCGCGAACACTTCCCCCAATCGTTTGAAGAAGCCTTTCTTCTTCGGGGTAGTGATCAGAGAATCGCGTTTGGTAATAACCCGGTGTTGTACCCGTTGCTGAGTAATCACCGAGTCCTGCTGTTCTGATATGATTTCTTCAATCTCCGAGGCGGAAAGCAAGCTATCATTCGCCTCGCTCAGCACCCGCAGCATCTGAAGGGTATTCTGATCTTTCTCATGAAGAAGACTCAGCAGACTGTCTGTCCGCAGATTCTGCTGATCGTCCGCAGCCGACAGCGTCTCCATCTCCTGATGCACAAACACCAGAGAAAAAAGAAGAATCGCCAGCAGCAATATATAGCCGATGGTTATTTTCAGTTTGGTGGAGCGAAAGGAAGCCATAGGCAATTAAGATTTTAAATTATGAATTTTGAATGGAAGGCGGTAGTTTCGTCTTGTGATGGAAACGCCACCATAACATCAGACCGGCACTGGTCAACCCAAAAGGAAATGCCATCCAGACACCTATGATCCCCCACTCCAACACGAATCCGCAGAAATAGCCGACCGGAAGCGAAATAAGGAAATAAGCAATGAAGGCAATCAGCATCATCAGTTTTACATCTGAGATTCCACGCAAGGCATTGGCAAAGGTTATCTGCAATCCATCTCCAAACTGATATACAAGGAACGGAAGGATAAGCGAAGTTACCATAGCCGCCACTTCGGTACTATCGGTAAACCAACCTCCCAGATAATTGCGGCAGAGGAATACGATGGAAGAAAGCACAACACCCAACGCCATCATCAAATGAAAACCGGCATAAGCCGAACGACGTACATTGAGTATATCGCCCTGCCCGTTAAAGTTACTCACACGGACAGCCACAGCTGCTCCCATCCCGTAATACATCATAAACGTAAACTGAGAAATAGCCAGCATGACCTGATGAGAAGCCAGCGCAATGGTACCCAGCCAGCCAATCATCACCGCACTCAGACTGAACGAAGCTGTCTCCATTCCCATCTGAAAAGCAATCGGCCAACCCAGCGAATTCAATCGTCCGAATATAGCCTTCGACCATCCCAGACGATAGAAGCCGAGCTTAAAACGAAGAAAACGCGGACTCCGCATAAAGACTATGATAAATACGACTACCATCATGATACGCGAGAACAGCGTACTGATACCTGCTCCCAGCAAGCCCATTTCCGGCAAGCCCAGCTTTCCGTATATCAGGATATAATTGCCGATAATATTCAGCACATTTCCACCGAGCAATATCCACATAGCGGTCTTAGTATCCGTAATTCCATCCGTAAACTGCTTGAAGCCATTGAACAGCATCACAAAGACGAGCGAAGCCAGCAGAACCAGATAATAAGGTTTTATCAGGGGAATAAGTTCTTCCGGCTGTCCCAGATTTCCCACATTAAAATAAAGGACAGTCATACCGATGGTAAGCAAGAATGCCACCAACAAATTTGCCAGCAGGCTGTTACGCAACGCCTGCCCCGCCGAAGCATACTGATGAGTTCCATACAAACCTCCCACGATAGGAGTCAGCCCGTACGAGAAGCCTGTACTGAAAATAATCACCAGATTGAATACATTATTGACGAAGGAAGCAGCACCCAGTTCTATCGTACTATGATGACCGATCATCAACGTATCGGCAAACCCCAGCACAATAACTCCTATTTGCCCGATTACAATGGGCAATCCGAGAGAAATCAGTGCTTTGTAATGCTCCTTATATATACTATAGATATTTCTCATTTATTTTTCCGTAGTTAATCGCATATTCCGGCAACTCCGCATCCTGCCGTTGCCTCCAATAAATATCCCGCCGGTAAGGAGAAGTCAGGATATTTGTTTCTTATAATAAAGTATCACTCCATTCTCCTTCCTGAAAGCAGACTGAGCTACCTTTTGCAATTGTCCGGCAGTAACAGCGCGATAACGCTCTACCTCCTTTTCCATATCTTCCGCCCTGCCCAACAGTTCAAACCAAGCAAGATTGGTAGCGACATTCAAATAATTGATATTGCCGAATATCTGCGTCGATTCGAATTTATTCTTCACTTTTTCCAGTTCCTGTTCGTCAACAGGTTCTTGCTGCAAACGTTCCAGTTCTTCACGTACGGCCGCTTCCGCCTGTTCCAGCGAAACACCTGCCGCGGGTTTGCCCGAGATATGGAACAATCCGGCATCCACACTACCGGAAATATAAGCGTCGATACTCGAAAACAGTTGTTTTTGCTGTACCAGGCGTTGATTCAGACGACTGGAACGTCCGTTGCTCAACAAATCCGACAATATATCAAAAGCGTAATAATCCGGATGATCATGACTACACATATGATACGCCATGAACAGTGAATCAAGGGGTACGTTACGCTCTACTGTCAACCGTCGTTCTTCTGTCTGCTCCGGTTCCTGCGGCAGATTCCGTTGAGGAACCTCCCTGCGAGGGATGGGACCGAACCATTTTTCCGTCAATGCAACTGCTTCCTCAAAAGAGATATTTCCCGTTACGGCGAGCACTGCATTGTTCGGCGCATAAAAACGGAAGAAGAATGCTTTCACCTCTTCCAGCGTCGCATTGGCTATGTGCGACAAATCTTTTCCGATGGTAGGCCACTGATAAGTATGCGCCCGATATGCCAGAGGACGCAAAAGATGACCGACGTCTCCGTAAGGCTGGTTCAGGCAACGCTGCTTGAATTCTTCCATTACTACTCCACGCTGTACTTCCAGACTCCGTTCACTGAAATCAAGGCTCAGCATACGGTCGGATTCCAGCCAAAAGCCGGTCTCTACATTCTGCCGGGGTACAGTGAGGTAGTAATTGGTTATGTCATTATTGGTCCAGGCATTATTCTCGCCGCCTGCCAGTTGCAGCGGCATATCATAATCGGGAATGTTCACCGAACCTCCGAACATCAGGTGTTCGAACAAATGAGCAAAGCCTGTATGCTCGGGATGTTCGTCGCGGGCTCCCACATTATATAATACATTAAGAGCTACCATCTGTGTACTTTCGTCCTGCGAATGTACCAGACGTAACCCATTGTCCAAAATATGCCTGTTAATCTTCATTCTACTTAATCCAGTACTTCTACTTTTACAATCTTCACGTCCTCTTCGGGGCGGTCGCTACGGTCGGTTTTCACCTGCTGAATCTTATCCACGATGTCCATGCCTTCGATTACTTCACCGAAAACCGTATACTCACCGTCCAGATGAGGAGTACCTCCTACAGTCGTATAAGCTTCGATCTGTTCCGGCGTAAAGTGAAATTCCGGTTGCTTGGCAGCTTCCGCTTCCGCCTCTGCAAAAAGCTTCTCCTGCAATTCATACAAACCGTTTTCATCGTTTTCCTTCCGCATCTTATAGATTTCTTTCATGTGCTTCTGAGCCAACGTATTGAAAATAACATTGATCTTATTCTCATTCATCTGGCTTTCCATGCCCAGCAATGTAGAGTCGTTGTACACCTTGCCTGTCACAATGTAGAACTGGCAACCGGATGATTCTTTCTTCGGATTTACATTGTCTCCCTGACGGGCAGCAGACAAAGCGCCTTTTTTGTGAAAATACTTCGGATAAACAAATTCGGCCGGAAGGGTGTAACCCACATCTCCTGCACCCAGCATCTTTCCTTTCGGTGCATTCTTTGAATCCGGGTCACCTGCCTGAATCATAAAGTCTTTGATAACACGGTGGAACAGCGTTCCTTCATAAACGCCGTCTTCTGCCAGCTTAATGAAATTATCACGATGTTTCGGCGTCTCATTATACAACTTAACCTTGATGTCTCCCAAGGTTGTTTCAATCTTTACCAACGTTTCGTTGTCCATATTTCCTCCTTTTTTTGTTCCGGTTTTGCAGGCCGTAAGTCCGCAAAACGATATGGTTAATAGTAAGTATGCAATCTTTTTCATAACACTTTTATTTAATTTAAGTTTGCAAATATACTACTTTCGCCCAAATCCTCTTACCTTTGTAGCATTAAAAGAGGCAAAAGAGAGTATGATGAAATCCATATTGATAATAGAAGACGATATCACTTTCGGAATGATGCTGAAAACCTGGCTAAGTAAAAAAGGGTTTGAGGTGTCGTCAGTCAGTAACATTGCCCGTGCCCAGAAGCACTGAAGGACAAGGGGCAGACTTAATCCTGTCCGATTTACGCTTACCGGATCACGACGGAATCGATCTTCTGAAATGGATGAACGAAAAAGGAATCGATATTCCTTTGATCATCATGACCGGTTATGCCGATATCCAATCGGCAGTACAAGCGATGAAACT
>ULUA01096715.1_pt1 | contig 10664 bp, 9 predicted proteins | sample 1958081 | NCBI WGS metagenome assembly ULUA01 (sample SAMEA4835748, study PRJEB28245) | human gut metagenome | biome: gut microbiome; material: fecal sample | place: Denmark | collected 2008
ATCTGCATATGTCCCAACAAAAGGAAAATGTGGGACATAGTTGAAAGAAAAAGCTCCATATGTCCCACATCCTATTTAAGTTTACCTGAAATAAAATTTGAATAAAGTTTGTCAGGTTAGGGTGTGAGCTTTTCAATTTTTTTGTGATGGTCAATAAATCAGCCACCATTTTTACAAGGTTTAATCAAACTCAAGTTCTTCATCTGCAGATTCTGAAACAGACGTTTTGTGAATATACCGGTTCATTAAATTTTTCGGAACAGAGATGTCTTCTTTTATCAGTAAATCCAGTCATACAGGGGACGTATGATATAAAAAGTCTTGCGACCTTCCAATAAAGACTGCGGACCTAATGGGTCAGCAGTTCTTCATAAATCCCCTTTGTCTGGGTATCGTCTACACCGCCCATATAGTAAGTTTTCCCATTTGCGGAAAATTGGATGAACGCATCATTTTCTGGATTTAAGAAAACATTGACATCCTCCCCTCCGGAGATGGTAAATGTGCCTTTTTCCAATGTATCCATGCTGGTGCCGTATGTTCTGGTCCAGTCCGGCAGATCACTTGCGGTAAGAAGTGTGGGATCTTTGATTTCACTAAGCGGAATCTGATAATCTGTTTTCAGATGCTGTGCGCATAGTGTGTGGTTTTGGATCACCAGATCAATGGGAGTAAATTCCTCCTGAATCAGCCATATGCATAACAGAGGGCAGGAAAGCATCATAATGGCACTGAAAATAGTAAGTCCTTTTCCGAGGGATGTGGCCATATTTACCGTTGTCCCGATGCCGACGCGCTGTTCTACCATCGTATGGGGATCGGACGGATTGTAGTAGAGGATGCCGCCGATCCAGTTTCTGTCATCATTTTCATCGCTGGTCAGATTCCGTTTCTGTGCATAGCTCCGGTCAATTTTTTTCAGCTTTATCATGCAGAAAATGCACAGCAGGAGTAAAAGCAGTGTATAAACAATCATGCCGGCGATGGAACATATTCCCATGTGTCTGGCAGACAGGGTAAGGATCTCCAGAAACAGGATCAGTGCCGTGTTCAGCCAGCAGGAGATCAGCCAGAAGTTCTTCCAGAGGTTTTTCTTTGCGCGTGCATAATTGATATTCACGTCACTGTCCGTACTGATGACGGAAACCGGCTGGCGGTCCATCCATACAGCTGCAAGCCAGAAGACCAGCCCGCAGGAGGCACCGATCAGACAGGAAATCCCAAGCCCACTGGACTTTGGAAGCAGCAACAGGGCACTTGCAATACTGATGATATTTGGCAGGAAAAACGGGAGAAACCGGACTTTTCTTACGGAGCCTGCCTGTTTTAATTCCACATAATGTTCCGGCTGCCGGTCTTCGTACAGATGGTTTTGCGTTTTCCATGTTTTCAGCCGGTGATTCGCACGCATGATCGGCAGGGAAAGCAGAAAAATCGCTGCCAGAAGCCAGAACATCCAGATGGTAAGCTGAATGGACATATGGGAGGTCAGCAGACTTACAAATGGAACAATCGCAAGGAGAATGGCGTAGTAACGCATTTCCTTTTTGAATTTTTGCCGGATGTCTGCGACGGTGGCATCTTTTATCCATTCTTTTTTCATATTTACGGCAAACAGGCGTCCGTTCTCATACTTATTTTGTGTGGAAAATAAAAACAGTATGATAAAGACGATTGGATACATGGTTGCAAAAAAGATAATATTCATAATCATAACAATCACCCCTTATAGATGCGTTTGCATAAGTCGAAAAATTCTGTCTGCGTCATGCCGCTTACTTTCGCTTCGGAAATGATCTGGCGCAGCAGTTCCTGGGATTTTTCCGACAATTCTTTATTCGTTTCAAATTCCTGCCGCACGCGGGCACCGCTTCTGCGGTCGGTGTAGATGTAGCCCTCCTGCTTTAAGAGGGTGTAGGCTTTGCTGACGGTCATGGAGTTGATACCGATTTCCTCTGCCAGTGCCCGCACGGTGGGAAGTTGTTCGCCCGGAGCAAGCCGCCCGTCCGAAATGCCGAGCACGATCTGATTGCGGATCTGCTGGTAGATCGGAATTTCGGAGGCATCATTGATGGAAATTACCATGTTTTCTCCTTCCATAAATATCATACAATATTTTGTATTAGTTATAATAATACAAACAATACAAAATGTCAAGTAAAACAAGAAGGAATCTCAGGCATTGAAAAATAAATAAGAAAGTGCATAATAGGTTATAGAAGGAAGGGAAATTATTCTATGAAAAAATCAATGATCTATCGTGTATTGATCTATATTGCAGGATTATTAATCCTGGCGATGGAATCGCACAGGCGATTGCGGATTGTATTCACAGAAGTGTCGGATTTACGAAGAACTGTTTTGATGTGCTCAACGTGACAATTACGATTGTGATCAGCCTGGTCTGCACCGGGCGGCTGCATGGGATCGGGATCGGAACGGTGCTTGCCGTGATCCTTGTAGGGCGTACGATTGCGGTCTTTAATCATTTTACAAAGGAAAAACTGACGGCACTTGCCGGAATCAAGGAGTAAACAGGCGGTTACTTTTCCAGTGGAATTACTGCAAACGGGGAGCGTTCCCTGTTGTAGGTATGCAGTAAACCATCTGGAAAATTTCAAATCATTTGCGGAATCAGCTTTCCGCATCTGCATTTTTGTATGCAGTAAACCATCTGGAAAATTTCAAACCGCAATCTACATAATCAATTCTAAAAATATTCGTTTTCTATATAGTATAAAATAATCAGGAAATTCTCAGGAGAATAATTATTCAATCAATTTCATTTCAGTTTTCGTGAGCTCAAGTCAGGGCATATTTCAAGCGTGGTGGTGACGAAAATAAGACTATATTATTGAATCAGAAGCATCTGATACCCATCTTGTACTATCTTTTTTGGTCAGTCAGTTGTTATATATATAGTTTTTGATTGCGTGCTGTTTAAACTGACACCTGTGGATGTCGAAGCAAAAATCGTATGATGTTTATAAGCAGGCAATTATGGATGCATTTTCCTAGAATATTGCGAAGAATAATATAATACTTTACACAGAGATTTTAATTTTCTGAAATGAACACGAGTACAAATATTGCAAATAGTAAAAATGCACAAAAAACTAATGGGAAATATGACACTACAGACAAAAATGCAAAAGAATATTGACATTAACAAGAACAGGTAATATATTTAATTTACAAGATAAATGTACACGTGTACAACACGACGCAGCAAGAATAGTTGAAGGTTATTTGCTTGACGAAGCAGAATAATTGGACATATTTCAGAATGGAGGATATATGAATAAGTTTAAAAAGTTTATGGCATTGGGATTGGCGGCAATGATGGTTACATCACTTGTAGCCTGTGGTGGATCAACAGGTAATGCAAAAAATAAGAAATCAGATTCATCAAAAGGGACAACAGTTACTTTCTGGAATAGCTTTACCGGAGCTGATGGAGATATGCTGGTAAAGATGGTTGATAAATTTAATAAGGAAAATACTGATGGAATCAAAGTAAAGATGGATATTTCATCAGATTTTGACAGCCAGTTATCAACAGCATTTGCAGCTGGCGAAGGGCCAACAATGATTCTTAGCTCAAGTGCTTACAGATTTACATATGGGGACTATTTGCAGGATGTTAGTGATGTGTTTGATAAGACAGATTTGAATAAGGATGATTTTATTCAGTCATATTTGGATTATTGTTCTGATGGTGATAAAACATATTTCGTCCCATTCCAGGTAGTTGGATACTATATGTACTGGAACAAAGATCTGTTTAAAAAGGCTGGTCTTGACCCTGAGACACCTCCTACATCATGGGATGAGTGGCAGCAGGATGCAGCAAAGATTTCTGATTCAACCCAAAATATTTACGGCTCAGGAATTTCTTATGATTATGCCTACCAAATTGCACACATTATGCAGAGATTTGGGGGATTGGCTGTTACTGATGATAATGGAACGTGGAAGGCTAATTTTGAAAATAATGCGGGATATGAGAATTTCCTTAACATGTACAAAGATATGGTGGACGATGGCGATAATCCTCTTGAAGCAGATACGGATTCAATGATGAGTGCTGGACAGGTTGGAATTACTGTTGGAGGTCCTTGGGTAACAGCAGGACTTGACACTGCCGGGGTGGATTATGGTATCGGGCTTATTCCACAGGGCGATGCAGGAGATATGAATTCTGTTGAGGTTATTGGATTTGGTATTACAACAGCAGCAAGTGATGCCGAAAAAGAAGCTGCTTATAAATTCATCGACTGGTGGAATACCCAGGATAAAGATGGAAGCAGTCCTGCTTTAGAGTGGTCTCTTCAGAATGGATTCCCGGCATATACATATTCAGTTCAAAATAACAAAGAATATAAAGCTAATAAGAAACTGAGCGCCATGTCGGCAGCTAATCCGGAAGCTCCTACAGATTTTATAGTTGATTCAAACTTCCCTGGCATTAATTCTGTATTATCAGATGTTATTCCAGAGATGATCAACTCAGTGGCATTTGGTAATTCATCGGTTGAAGATGCGTTAGCAAAAGCTCAGAAATCGACCCAGAAGATAGTTGATAAATACAACAAATAGCAGGAAACATAAATAGCAAAAGAAGGGGCGGCTTTAATAAAAGGTCGCCCTTTCAATAGAAAGGTTGAAGTAATAGATGGAAAAAATAAGAAAGTATTGGAATAGACCATCCCGAAGTGCATATGTTTTTATCGCTCCTTCAATAATTTTATTGATATTATTCAATATAATTCCCTTAATTATGGCATTTGGTTTAAGCTTTTTTGATGTCCCTATTACGATGAATCATGCTACATTCGTAGGATGGGATAATTTTGTAGAAGCATTTCATGATCCACGCTTTATAAACAGTTTAAAGGTTACTGCGATTTTTACAGGCATTGAGGTACCTGTGCAAGTATTAGGGGCCTTGGTAATAGCAGCATTTATTAGCAAAAATAATAAGAGAAATAAGTTTTTACGTGCAGTGTACTTTCTCCCTGTTATTTGTTCTGCAACTGTAATAGGTATTATGTGGAGAATGATTTTACATTCAAATATAGGCTTTATAACGGCTGCTTTACAGTCAATGGGATTAGGAAAAATTAATTTTATGAATACTCCGGGACTTACAATATTTGTAATCTCGTTTATATCAATATGGAGAAGCTTTGGTATTTCGACAATAATATATGTTACTGCAATCCAGCAGGTATCACCTTCATTATTTGAAGCAGCTCAAATGGATGGGGCGGGAAAAATTCTTCAGTTTTTACATATAACAGTTCCTTCCATACGGCCTACATTCTGGTATATCATGATGACCAGATTTGCAGGTGCTCTTCAGATTTTTGATATCATATATGTAACGACAAACGGTGGACCAAATTATACTACAGAGTCAACTGTTAGTTATATATATTCAAGAGCGTTTTCATCAAATTCAAGCATGGGATATGCATCGGCAATGTCGGTAGTACTTTTCATTATTATTATGTTCATTACTGTCTTGATGTATAGAAGAATGGTAAAGGAGGACTAACGGTATGAAAAAGAAAAAGACGATAAGTATTGGGAAAGTATTCTTTAATGTACCGGTTGCTTTGATATTGATCATAATTGCTTTGCTGGTTTTAGTGCCGGTCATTTGGATGACATTTAGTGCTTTCAAGACAGAAAGAGAGATCATTTCATGGCCACCTACATTTATTCCTAAAACATTTACACTTGAAAACTTTGTGGACGTGCAGGGGCGAATTAACATTATTCGTTATATTGCAAACTCTGTAATATATGCAGGTGTAACAACTGCTTTAGCTGTTGTCGTAAATAGTATGGCTGGATATGCATATGCATTTTACGAATTTAAAGGTAAAACAGGAACATTTTTGATGACATTGGCAACAATGATGGTTCCTTTTCAGGTAATTATGGTTCCGTTATTCCTTGTTGTATACAAGATGGGAATGTATGACACTTATTGGGGACTTATAATTCCGAGAGTGGCAGTTGCTGGTTCAATATTTATGATGAGAGCTGCGTTTACGGGGATACCGAAAGAAATGGCAGAGGCAGCCAGAATTGATGGCCTGTCGGAATTTGGAATATTCTGGAAAATTATGCTTCCGCAGGTAAAACCAGCGGTAATAACATTGGTTATTTTAAGTGTTAATGGCTCTTGGAATGATCTGTTATGGCCGATGATTGTTACAAGCAGTACAGAAATGAGAACACTTGCAAATGGATTAGCATTATTTATAGGACAAAATACTATTGAATATGGTGCTGCTTTTGCAGGAGCACTTGTTTCATTACTGCCGATGTTTGTACTTTATATGTTTGGACAGAAGTACTTTGTTGAAGGTATGAGCAGTGGTGGATTAAAAGGATAGGAGTTGAGGAAGATGGAAACTACAAAAGTAGTATGTAATAAAGAATTTCAAATTGACAGAGTAGATTCTAGATTGTTTGGCTCTTTTCTTGAGCATATGGGAAGAGTCATATATTCTGGAATATATGAACCTGACAACAAGAATGCTGATGAAGACGGCTTTAGGCAGGATGTGATTGATCGCGTAAAAGAAATGAATGTAACAACAGTACGTTATCCAGGTGGTAATTTTGTTTCTGCATACCATTGGGAGGATGGTGTTGGGGCTAAAGAAAAGAGACCGCATAAACTTGATCTTGCATGGAGGTCAATTGAAACAAATGAATTCGGTACAAATGAGTTTATGAAATGGGCCAAAAAAACAAATGTTAATCCTATTTTTACGGTAAATTTAGGAACACGGGGTGTTGAAGATGCTGCACATTATCTTGAATACTGTAATTTTTCTAGCGGAACACAGTATAGTGACATGCGTAAATCTCACGGTGTAGATGAGCCATACGGAATAAAAATGTGGTGTTTGGGGAATGAGATGGACGGAAGCTGGCAGATAGGACACAAATCAGCGGAAGAGTATGGAAAGATTGCGGCTGAGACCGGAAAGGTTATGAAGTTGATAGATCCTGATATAGAACTGATTGTATGCGGAAGTTCTCTGTCAAGTATGGATACATATCCTGAGTGGGATATGGAAGTATTGGATAAAACTTATGATGTTGCAGATTATCTGGCACTGCATCAGTATTATGCAGGACAGGAAAAGGGAACAAAAACTTTTCTGGCACAATCGGTTGATATGGAAGAGTATATTCATACTATTAGATCTGTTGCACAGGTTATCAAGCAAAAAAAACGTTCTAAAAAAGATATGAAGTTTAGCGTTGATGAGTGGGGCGTATGGGCTGTGCCAAGCAATACTGTAAATAATGAAATTGATGAGAAACCATGGCAGATAGCACCCGCAATCAGTGAACAGATTTACACCCTTGAAGATGCGTTATTGTTTGCAGAGATGCAGATGGTAATAATTAGAAATGCAGATGCAATTAAAATCGCATGCCAGTCACTTCTTACTAATATAAGTGCATGTATTATGACAGAAAAGGGTGGGGGGCATTGGTTACAGACTATATATTATCCATTTTATTATTTCGCAAATTACGCTAAGGGGATAGTTTTAAATGTCTCGAGTACTGGGCCAGTATATGACTGTAAAGAATTTAACAATGTGCCTTATGTAGATTCTATTGTTGTATGGAATGATGAGGATGGAGAGTTAGTCTTTTTTGCAGTAAATCGTGATGAAGATAATAAACAGAAAGTGTCACTTCAATTGTCGGATTTTGAAGTAGATAGTGTAATCGAAAGTATCGGTATGACAGCAGCAGATAAAAAAATGACAAATCAATTTCAGCATGATGCTGTTAAACCGGAAACAGTTGACAATGTGAAACTGGGCAATGGGGAGGCGAAAGTAGTATTAAAACCATTATCATTTAATATGGTTAGATTAAGAATAAATCAGTAACAGGAATATATAGTGAATCCTGAGAAAATCGTGAGTTCATTGATGATAACAGGCGATTATGGTATACTCTGACTAGAAATATACGGGGGTACGGATATGGCAATTACAGTAAATCAGATAGCAGAGCAGTGTGGTGTTTCCAGAACGACAGTTCTTAGAGCTTTAAATGGTGGAAGTGTGTCAAAGGACACTAAGGAACGAATATTGCAGGTTGCTAAAGATAATAATTATCGCCCGAATCTTCTGGCTAGGAGCTTAAATCATGGAAGAACAATGTCACTTGGGGTTGTAACAATTAATATCGAAAACATGTACTTTGTACAATCATTAAATACTATTAATAAAGAGGCTGATAAAAGAGGATATTTTACTAATATAGTAGTTTGTGATGATAGCCTTGAATGGGAGAAAAAACTTATTCAGGGTTTGGCTGAACGTCAAATGGAAGGGATATTGATTAACCCAATAAACAAAGGAAAAGAATTTGAAGATTTTCTCTTATCACTGCATGTTCCGGTAGTATGTATTGGCAATCAGGTATCAGAAAAGATTACAACTGTGCAGGTAAATGAAATGGTTGCGACCATGGATGCGGTAAAACATATTGTATCAAAGGGCTATGAGAAGATTCTGTTTATCTGTCCTCCGCTTGAGATGAAAGAAGTGAAAAATACTTATACGCATGAGCAGAGAGAATTGGGATTTAGAAATGCTATGGGGATGTATCCAGATGTAAATATGCATGTAATTGGAAAAAATGAATTTTTACAAGAAGTGCAAACAGTTTGCAAAAATAATCTGGATAAAAGAACCGCTTTTCTTTGTTCAGGAGACAGCTATGCATTGATGATAATGCAATGGGCTGCTAAGGAAGGCTATGAAATTCCAAAAGATTTTGGATTAATGGGATTTGATGATATCAGTGTTTTACAATATATTTCTCCAAAACTTACAACGGTTTCGACAAATGTTGAGGGAGTTGCATCTACTGCGGTAGTGGAACTTATCCAACAGATAGAATCAGAAGTATATTCGCCTAAGTCTATATATTTGAATCACAAAATATTAGATAGAGATACATTATAATTACCGTATTCATATTTCCTGTGCGAATAAAGGAGATATGAATATGAATAAGAACAATTATATAGAAACTGAGTACAATAAACCATTTATTAGACAGCGTGCAGATCCATATGTGTATAGGCATTCGGATGGAAGCTATTATTTTACAGCTTCCGTGCCGGAGTATGACAGAATAGTATTGCGACGGAGTAATACTTTAAACGGGTTAAGAGAGTCAGATGAAGTAACTATATGGAAAAAGCATGATAAGGGAATCATGAGCGTGCATATTTGGGCACCAGAGATTCATTATCTAGACAATAAATGGTTTATTTATTATGCAGGAGGAGATATTGATGATATATGGGCTATAAGACCATATGTGTTAGTGTGTGAAGGACAGAATCCGTTAAATGATCCGTGGAAAGAACTTGGAATGGTAAAGGCAACTGATGCTTTTTCTTTCAATGATTTTTCATTGGATATGACGGTGTTTGAAAACAAAGGTAAGAGATATTGTGTATGGGCTGAGAAAGTAAATATCGGTAAGAAAATATCTAACTTGTATATTGCAGAGATGAAGTCTCCTACAGAACTTGCTACAGCGCAAGTACTTTTATCCTCTCCTGATTATGAATGGGAAAGGGTTGGTTTTTGGGTAAATGAAGGACCGGCAGTAATCAAACATAATGGAAAGATTTTCTTGACATATTCAGCAAGTGAAACGGGAGAATGCTATTGTATGGGAATGCTGAGCATTGGCGAAAATGAAGAGATTTTGAATCCTCGTGCTTGGAAGAAGGAATGTAATCCTGTTTTGAAAACTGATGTTGATAAGCAAATATATGGACCAGGACATAATTCGTTTGTAAAAGATGAAACAGGTAATGATGTAATGATTTATCATGCCAGACAGTATGATGAAATTATAGGTGATCCGTTGTATGATCACAATCGTCATGTTTATCGGATGAAAATAAAATGGAATTCAAGAGCTGAACCCGTTTTTAACTATGGCAATAACTTTTAACATGATTTTCAGAAAGAATAAGGAGGAGCCACTAAAACAAGCAAATATAAAAACAGACCGCCTAAGTGAAAAATCAAAGCGGCTAAATTTCCATACCGAAAATACATCGAAGATCTGGAAATGAATCTTCTTCCGGAAGGAATGCGAAAATGCCTACCGGAGCTGTGTACGCTGGATTTTATCAGAGAAGGAAAAAACATCATTATGACCGGCAATCCGGGAACCGGGAAAACGCACACGGCTATCGGACTTGGAATAAAGGCCTGTGAACAGGGCTATCGTGTCCTGTATACAACAATTCCTTATCTGGTAACAGAACTAAAAGAAAGTAATAGCAAGCAAAAACTCCGCACATATCAGAAACGCTTTGAAAAATACGATCTGATCATAGCTGATGAGTTTGGTTACATATCTTTTGATCGGGAAGCTACTGATTTGTTATTCACAGTCCTTTCATTAAGGGCATCCCAGAAATCAACCATTATTACTTCAAACCCTACATTTGAGAGATGGGACGAAATCTTCGAAGATGCCGCCATTACAAGTGCAATCGTTGATAGGCTTACATACAAAGCTTATCTGATTGATATGGAAGGCGATTCCTACAGGCTCCGTGAAACTCTGCGGAACAA
>ULUA01005732.1_pt1 | contig 10662 bp, 5 predicted proteins | sample 1958081 | NCBI WGS metagenome assembly ULUA01 (sample SAMEA4835748, study PRJEB28245) | human gut metagenome | biome: gut microbiome; material: fecal sample | place: Denmark | collected 2008
ATCGCCCTCGACGATAAAAATTTCGGTATCTTCGGCCGCCGCTTTCGAACAGTCGGCCAGTTTGCCCGGCAGGCGCAGCCGTTTGGTCGGGCTTTTGCGGTTTTGGATTTTTTCTTCCTTTTTCCGGCGGCGGAACTCCGAACGCGCAATCACGTATTCCATCAGCGCCGCGGCGTTTTCGGAATCGGAGGAAAGCCAGTGGTCAAAAGAATCCTTAACCGCCTGTTCGACCAGCCGCACCGCCTTGCTTGACGTCAGCTTGTCTTTGGTCTGCCCCTGAAATTCCGGATCGCGGATAAAGACGGAAAGCATGATGCAGGCATCGCTTAAGAAATCTTCGCCGGTAACCGCCGCCGCTTTTTTGACGTTGGCCATTTCCGCGTATTCTTTCAATCCGCGCAAAAGAGCCGATTTGAAGCCCAGTTCGTGGGTGCCGCCCTGCGGGGTGATGACGGTATTGCAGTAAGAGTGGCAAAAGCCGTTTTCATCTTCCGGCCAGGTAACCGCCCATTCGACTTTGCCTTCGTCGCCCGCCAAAAGCGACTCGCCGGCAAACGGCATGCGATTGACGGTGGTGCGGCTGCCGATCTGATAGTTGAGAAAATCGCGCAGGCCGTTGGGGAAATGCAGTTCGGCTTCCGCCGGCGTAACGTCGCCTTCGCACAAAAGTTCCGGCGCGCATTTCCACAAAATATGAATTCCCTTGAACAAAAAGGCCTTTGAACGCGCCATTCTGTACAGCTTGTTGGGCGAAAAGCAGCAGTTGGCGCCGAAAATCTCCGGATCGGGACGGAAAGTGATGCTGGTGCCGCGGCGGTTGGGCGCATTGCCGACCATTTCCAGCTTGTCGAGCGGGCGCCCTTTGGCATAGTGCTGGCGATAGAGTTTGCGGTCGCGGGCAACTTCGATCGTCAGGCTTTCGGAAAGGGCGTTGACGACGGAAGAGCCGACCCCGTGCAGACCGCCCGAAACCTTGTAGGCGTTGCCGCCGAACTTGCCGCCGGAGTGCAGCATGGTCATGATCACTTCCAAAGCGGACTTGTCGGGATATTTCGGATGGGAATCGACGGGAATGCCGCGGCCGTTGTCGGTCACGGTTACCGAATAGTCGGCGTTCAACGACAATTCGATCCGGTTGGCAAAACCGGCCACCGCTTCGTCCATTGAGTTGTCAAGAATCTCCGCCACCAGATGATGCAGCGATTGTTCGTCGGTGCCGCCGATATACATGCCGGGACGCGCCCGGACGGCCTCCAGTCCTTCCAAAACCTGAATATCCTGCGCCGAATAGTTGCTTTCGGCCGCGGCGCCGCCGTCAAATAAATCCGTCATTTTTCCCTTATCCTGTCAAAAAAATCAGGGCTAAAATAGCGCAAAGTCCGCGTTTTGGCAAGTTTTAAGTACAAATTTCCGCCGCTTTTGCCCGGAAAAGCAAAAAACGGGCAGATCCGCCATAAGATCCGCCCTCATTTTCGGGAACGCTTATTTCTCCGGAGTTTCCTTCCGGTACCGAAGCATTTTATACATGGCCAGAAAGGACGACAATATAAACGCGCCGTAAAAGAGATAGTAATATATCTCCATTCCTTCGGACACCCGGTCAAAATCCGGCGCCTCATCGGAATAGCCCGCCTCATTCTCCAATTTTGCCAGAACAAAGCTCAACCCGAATCCGAACAAAAGAGCCGGCCTCATCCAAAGCATTTATGGCGCAGGCTCCCATACGTGCATTGTTTTTCTTTTTTTATATGCGTTTATATATTTTCCCGCCAGCGGAAGTCTTGACATATATGGTTTATCAACCATTTCATCCCAATGATCAAGATTATCTTTGTATTGATCCGGCTGTTTCAGAATATCCCGAGAAGATATCATGTTATAAATAATATCAGGAATAATACAATCTTTCCGATAACGATTACCGGCATTGCGGGGCTGAAAATATTCCCGATACATATTTTTTCCGTCATTAATGATATCCGAAAATATGTTCCGTTGATCTTGATACATACTTTCTTTACTGTTTTGCAAAAATTTTAATCCGCAGTTTCTTCAAAATTGCAGCTGTTACTTTCGGAATCGTATTTTCCTTTATATTTCAGGCAAAGTCCCGGAAGCACCTTTTCCAAAACATGATCATGGCATTTTGCATCATGTCCGCACCGGTCCAATGCGGCCAAAACAGCATCATACAACCGGACACAACCCGTTTTATGCGTCCACAACAGACAATCGTAGCGGCAGCGTTTTGCCTTTTCGTCCCATACCCCGCCGTTTTCCAGACAAGTGCCTTTATGATCAAACAAAAAGAACAAAAACAGGAACGAGATAAAAATTGCCGGGCCGTAAAACAAAAACTTCATCACTATTGCCCTTACCGGTATTTTTCAGGCAGCGCTCTGCTTTTCCGTCTATAATCGGAACAGGCAGCCGCGGCCGAAAGATTTGGATCGTTTCTTGCCCGTTCTCTTCCGACAGCTTTTACGTTAAAGTCATGCCAATAATCGTTTTGAGTCATGTTCGAATAGTCTGTCATGTTTTTCACCCCGGTTAAAAATTAATACCACTGCATTTAAATTTATCTTAAAATCAAAAAATATCCCCCTTTTGCATTCTTCATTGTCAACAACGGGTGTTAATCACTTCTCCGGTTTTTTTTATTTCAGATTTGCAAGATATATTTCATTTTTAAAAAAACAATCAAAAAAATTGTCACTTTTCAACAATTTTTGTTGTATAAACAATATGTTATCAATTCTGTTTTTCCTTGACAACATTTTGCCGGCGGCGCGAAAACAACGTTTTCGGAAAGCGTCGAAAGGCTCTTTTGACACCCCTTCCGTCAAGTCGAAAAAAGGATTTTTGCGCCGGAAAAAAACGGAACGTTTTGCGGTGGAAACGACATTTTCCCCTCAGGAAAGGAAAAACATTTCCGACGGACAAAGAAAACCCCGTTTTCTGCAAACGGGGTTTTCCGATTTTGCGGGAGAAACGGCAATCAGAACGCGTAGTTGACACCGAGGTTGAAATTCAGATCCCGGTAGTCGCTGCCGAAGGTATAGCCAACGTCGGCAAAACCGTTCAGCTGTTTCGTGAAGTCCGTGCTGCCGCCGACGATTACCCGTCCCAGCGTCATGTCCTCCAGTCCGCTGACGCTGCCGAGACTGGTTATCCGCACGTCACCGTCGCCGAACGTCTGAACCACGCTCGGTTTGACGAACAGTTTGGCGTAACCGTCGCCGTACTCAAACGTTTTTTCCGCCTTAACGCCGAATTCCAGTTCGGTTTCCGAAACGTCGTCATAACGGGCGGTTTTGCCCAGACCGTCGCGAACGGTATCAAAATCAATATGGACATAACGCACGCCGACCGTCGGTTCAACCATAACGTCGGTTGCCGGCATAAAGACAACACCGGCTTCCAAAGCGGCACCGTATTCCAGGCCGTCGGTATCGGCTTTAACGCCGTCGTCGGATTTCAGATCGGCTTTCTGCCAGCCGCCGTAAAGCGAGGACATCAGCCATGCGCTGCGGCCTTTGATCTGCGTGTCGTAGCGATGGTACAAACCGGCCAGATAACTGTCAATATCGATGCTGCCGCCGGTCCTGGCGTAATAGTCGTCGCCTTTGCCGGAGAAGTCGTATTCGCCCTGGCGGTAGGAAACAAACAAACCGAGCTTGTGATACGGATTAAGCTGCACGTCATAACCGGCCTCCAGTCCGTAAATATCAGCGTCGAACTCAAACGGAGAATCGACTTTGGCCGAATGATAACCCGGTACCACCCACAGGTTGGAGAGCTTTTTGCCGTCCCAGGCGTGATCGTACAGACCGCAGTTTCCGCAGTTGTCCTTATCGTTTGCCGCTTTGGCGAAAACGTTGCCGACCACGTTTCTGGTCTGTTCAAACGCCGCGGAAGGCAGGCCGGCATAGGCAACGACTTCGCCGGTCACTTCATCGGAATTGCCGTTCAGGTACCAGTTGTTGTTTTCGTGAACGGTACCCCAGTTGTAAGCGCTGCCGTATACCCGGTAAATCGAAAAATCGGCTGCGGTCGAAGCATCGTCGTTCGGCGCTTCGACAAACAGGATTTTGTTTTCCGGCTTAACATCTTCGGAAACGACATGCGCCACTACACCGGTGCTGCCTTTGACGTCGCCGTCAATTTTCAACACATCGGAAACTTCTTTTTCAGAATCGACGTTGACATGGAGAAGCGCACCGCTTTTTGCCGTATAATCGCCGGCAACGGTTGCCCGGCGGCCGCTTTCCTTACCGTTTGTCAGTGACAAAACACCTTCGTTTTCCACGTCGCCGGAAAGCTTCAGGTTGTTTTGCGCAAAATCAAGGGTGCCGAACCGGCCGATGTTTAAAGTGCCGTCATAGGCCAGGTCGCCGAAGAGCAATACGGCTGCCTGCCGGTTTTCGCTGCCTTCAATACCGATATTGTTCCAGCCGGAAACGGTTGCCAGGCTGCTGCCTTCTTCCGCCGCGCCGCCGGTAATATCGTATTTGCCGTCTTTAAATACCAGATTTTTGCCTTTGGCGTTGTTGATCAGCGTATCTTTGAAAATGTCGTTGATACCGTTGCTGACGGTCAGCGAGGAAATATTTTCCGAAGTAAAGATGGAATTGTAATCAAAACTGCCGCCCATTACCGCCTGCCGGTCGATCAGGATATCGCCCTTCATCACCACGTCTTTGTTGATGTCCAGAATCGAATCCTTTTCGGCCGTCAGATCCGTCAGCTCGGTTTTATAGCGCACCGTCAGCGAACCGCCGGATTCCACCAGCGTGCCGCTGGCAAAGGTTTTGTTTTTGCCGATATTGCCCATGGTAAGCGAACCGCCCTTTTCCACCACCGTATTTTCAAAAACAACGTTGCCGACGGCAAGGCTGCTGCCGGTGACGGAACCGCCGTCTTTGATCACGGTGTTTTTCATGGTTCCTTTCATGTCAAGGCTGCCGCCGTTGACAACCGTGTTGTCGGCCATGCCGCCGCTGACGATACTGACCGAACCGCCGTTGACGATAAGGCCGTAAGTGCTTCCGCCGACGCGCAGCGAACCGCCGTTGACAATGCCGTTTGCCAGCGACGACTCGCCGTCGCGGACATCGACGCTGCCGCCGTTGATAACCATGCCGTCAGCTGCAGAATTTTCAAACGTAACCGAACCGCCGTCAACCGTCGTATTGGTCACTTTCAGGCTGTCGTTCAAATCCAGCCGGCCGCTTTTCAGGTGCGTGCCGTCAACCGCGCCCGAATTGACGCTCAACGTGCCGCCGTCGATTGTCGTATTCTGCGCCAAACCGTCCCTGTCAACACTCAGACTGCCGTTTGCGGTCAAATAGGCATCGACGGCTTTATTATCGGCAATATTAAAACGATGTTCGTTTCCTTCACTGTCTTTGACCACCACGCCGGTTGCCGTGTTGGTGCTGGAAAGGCTGTAACCGCCACCGTTTTCAATTGTCAGATTATTTACTTTGCCGCTGCCGTCAACCGTAATCGAACCGCCGGAAGCGACCAACGTGTTTTCGGCCGCGCCGTCCCCTTTGACGGTAAATTTATTGCCGTCGGTTACATGCAAACCTTCCGCCTTTTTATCCGCAATCGAAAAAGCGTTTTCGCCGTCTGCGGACTGTTGTTTGCCGTCGGCAATCTCAACATCCGTGGTCAGATCGAAACGGCTGCCCTCTTCCATCGTCAGGCCGTCGAATTTACCGCCGTCGGCCGTCAGTTTTCCTTCTCCGGCAACGGTCGTGTTATTCAGGCTGCCGCCGGAAACGTTCAGGCTGCCGCCGGCGTTGATATTGGTATTGTCGGCGGTAACGCCGTCAACGATGTCCAGGCTGCCGTTAACCGTCGTATCGTTCAGCTTTGCGCCCGACTCCGCTGTCAGCTTGCCCTGATTGACCACCGTTCCGTTGGCGGTGCCGTCGCCCCGCACAATCAGGGACTGGCCGTTATCCAAAACGAATCCGTCGGCAACATGATCCTTGATCGAAATGTTTTGCCCGTTGTTGGTACTGTTGCTTACCGTCGTGTCGGTCGAAATTTCAAATCGGCCGCCTTCTTCTATCGTTACATTGTCGATTGACGTGTTTTTGTCTACCGAAATCAGCTTGCCGCCGGAACCGTACCCGTCATCGGGACCTTTGACGACGCTGTTTGACAATGATCCGTTTTCGGTTACGGTAAAGGAAGAACCGCCGTTGATGATAAAGCCGTCTGCCTTATTGTTTTCAATCGAAAAAGTCTTTTCTTGTGTTTCTCCATAGTCTTTTTCATATTTACCGTTTTTAATCGTCATATCGGTCGAAAAGTCAAAACTCCCGCGCTCACTCATAAACAAGCCATCAATAACGACATCTTTTCCGGCAGAGATATGTCCTCCAGAGGCGACATTGCTGACTGTCGCACCGTCTTTTAAATTCAACGTGCCGTCATTAATTGCTACGGTATTAACCGTTGCTCCCGCTTCCACATTCATGACGCCGTTGCTGTTAACTTGTGTCTTGCTGACATTGCTGCCGGCGGCCGCATTCAGCTCACCGCCGTCCATATTAGTCTCGGAAACGGTCGAACCGGCACCGGCGTTGATTGTTCCCGCGCTAATATTCGTATCATTCAGGGTTCCACCGTCATTGACATTGACCGTACCGCCGGTCCAAAAATCCGTTCTGACGGAAGTGCCGTTGGCAACTCCGCCTTTATTGACGTTCATCACGCCGCCGTTGCTCACTTCATTACCGTTGGCTGTTCCCCCCTCGTTGACATCCATTTGGGAGGCGTCACCGCCCAAGGAGCTGACAGTATTATTGTTGCAGTTGCCACCCGGACAAACGATCGTTTCCGCCGTCGCATGGTTAAACGACAGCAAAAACGTGCAAACCGTCGTCATGTAAAAAAGTTTTCTGGAAGACATAAAAACCTCTTTTAAAATAAGTTAAAAACAAAAAATACAGAGAAAAACAATCACCCTTCGGTCATGTTCTAATGGTGAAAAGTATTGTACGTTATTTAGATACAAAGTTTTTCTCCGCTTTCCCTTGATTTTTCGTCTTGATTTCCGCCGCATTTTAACGTACCTTTTTTTGTTGCAAGACAAAAGGATGAATTGTAACGAAAAATCAATCTATTATGAACGAATAAGACAAATTGGGATACGAAAGGATAAAAACTTATATCTTTTCAAAATTAATCCGCGGGTCAACCAGCGAATAGGTGATGTCGCTGATCAGTTTTAAGATGAGACCGAGCAGGGCAAAAATATATAATGTGCCGAAAACGACCGGATAGTCGCGGGTCATGATCGCTTCGTAACCGAGCAGACCGATTCCGTTTAAGGAAAAGATGACTTCAATCAAAAGCGAGCCGGTAAACAGCATTTTGATCAGCAGAGCGGGAAAACCGGCAATCACGATCAGCATGGCGTTGCGGAAAACATGGCCGTAAAGAATCCGGTTTTGGCTCAGCCCTTTGGCTCTGGCCGTCAGCACGTAAGGTTTGTTCAGTTCTTCGAGAAAAGAGTTTTTGGTCAGCATGGTCAGACTGGCAAAACCGCCGATTACCATGGCCGTTACCGGCAGGGCGATATGATGGAAATAGTCAAGCACTTTTCTGCCGGCACTGAGTTCGTTCCAGTTGTCGGAAGTCAGTCCTCTCAGCGGAAACCATTGAAAATAGGTGCCGCCGGCAAAAAAGACGATGAGAAAAACGGCAAACAGGAAAACCGGCACCGCCGAGCCGAGCACCACCGCAAACGACGTCCACGTGTCGAATTCCGAGCCGTCTTTAACCGCTTTTTTAATGCCGAGCGGGATGGCAATCAGATAAATGATGAGGGTCGACCACAAGCCGAGCGAAACAGAAACCGGCATCCTTTCGGCAATCAGTTCCAGTACGCTTTTGTCCTGATAATAGCTGCGGCCGAAGTCGAAACGGACATAGTCTTTGATCATTTTCCACAGACGTTCGTGAACCGGCTTGTCAAAACCGAACTGCTTTTCCAGTTCCTTCACCAGTTCTTCGGGCACGCCTCCGGCGCCGCGGTAAGCGCTTTCGCCGCCGCTCATCCGCATTTCGGCGCCGGAAGTGATCTGCGCGGTGGCGTCGACGTTCATCCCCCGGTATTTGGCCAGCGTATGTTCGACCGGGCCGCCGGGCGCCAGCTGAATAATCGCGAAATTGACCAGCAGAATGCCGAGAAGCGTCAGCGGGATGAGGAGCAGCCGTTTGATGATGTAATTGCGCATTATTCGTTTTCCTTTATCCACCAGGTATAGGGCTGAAAACCGACTTTCAGGCTTGTTTCCGGATGGGCGAATCGATTGTGATAGGCGACCTGTTTGTGCGGCGCGTACCATTGCATGATCATGTAATGTTCGTTGAGCAGCACCCGGTCGAGCGCGCGGATATAAGCCTGATAATCCTCTTTGTTCTGGGCGGCAACCATCCCGTCGAGCAGTTCGTCGACCACCGGATTTTTGATGCCGATCAGGTTGAAGCTGCCGCTGACCCCGGCGCTGGCGCTGCCCCAGAACTCTTTCTGTTCGTTGCCAGGCAGCCGGCTGATGGGGAAGGTGATGATGGCGATGTCGAAGTCAAAATTGTCAAGCCGGTTTTTGAAAACGTTGACTTCCAGGTTGCGAAAAGTGGCTTTGATGCCGATTTTTTCCAGATTTTTCAGAAACGGCAGCATCACCCGGGTGAACGAACTGCCGTTGGCCGAGTTGCTCAGGATTTCAAAACTCAGCGGCCGGCCAGTTTTAAGGTTGGTCATTTTGCCGTCGACAAAGTCGTACCCGGCTTCCTTCAGCAGCGCAACCGCCTGCCGCAGGTTTTCCCTGGCCGACAGATAATCGGTGTAAACGGGGTTGGCCGGCGGAACGGTAAAAACGCTTTCCGGCAGACGGCCGCGGTATTGTTCAAGAATTTCCAGTTCGCGTCCCTGCGGCAGTCCGGTCGCTTCCATGCCGCTGTTGGTAAAGTAACTGTTTAAGCGTTCGTACTGGTTGTAGAACAGGTTTTTCTTTGCCCATTCAAAGTTAAAGGCCAGTCCGACCGCTTCCCTGACCCGGCGGTCGGCAAACTGCGGCCGGCGGAGATTGAAGGCGAAGTTTTGCAGCCGCGCGGTTTCGCTGTGGGGAATTTCTTCCTTGACGATTTCTCCGTTTCTGATTTTGTCGTTGTCGTATCCGGTTGCCCAGATTTTGGCAATGTATTCCTCGCGGATGTCAATGTTGCCGGAAAACAGCGCCTGCAGGGTAACCGTCGTGTCCTGATAATAGTCGTAGCGGATTTCGTCAAAGTTGAAAAATCCTTTGCGTGCCGGCAGGTCTTTCGCCCAATAGTCCGGGTTGCGCTTGAAAACGAGATATTTGTTGGTCTGAAAATCCGCCAGCACGTAAGGGCCGCTGCCGAGCGGCGCTTTCAGGTAAGGCTTGGCAAAGTCTTTGCCTTCCCAGTCTTTGGCGGAATAAATCAGCATCTGCGACAGAATCAGCGGCAGTTCCTTGTTGCTGCTGCCCTTCTTAAAATAAAAGCGTACGTGGCGGGGGTTCAGCTTTTCCGCCCTTTCCACGTCGGCATAATAGATTTTGTAGAGCGGCGAGCCTTTTTCCACCAGGCTGCGGTAGCTGAAAATAACATCGTCGGCGGTAATTTCCGATCCGTCGGCAAAACGGGCGCGTTCGTCAAGGATAAAGCCGACGTATTCGTCAGTCAGCTCAAACTTTTTTGCAATCAGCGGATAGGCGGTGGTGATGTCGTCGTCGGGAACCACCGCCAGCGAATCCATCGTCAGGGCGGCGACCTGCGTGGCGGCGATTCCCTTGAAAATGAAAGGATTGAAATTGTCAAAAGTGCCATAGGCCGGCAGCACCACTCTTCCGCCTTTGCGGGCGTCGGGATCGGCATAGTCGAAATGCTGCCAGCCGCCGCCGTATTTGGGGCTGCCGTAAAGGGCGATGCTGTCGGATTCCGCCGCCAGGCCCCGGCCGGAAAAAAGCGCTAAGGCAACCAGCAGAAAAAACTTAACCGTTTTGTTTTTCGCCATTTTCGCTTTTTCCGTTTTCCTTTTCCCCGTCGTCGGAATTTTTCAGCTTTTCCAGCTCTTCCTGCAGTTTCATGATGGTTTCGTTGGTGCTGGCAAAAGCGAACTTGTTTCCTGCCGCGTCTTCTTTTTCGGCGTTTTCCTCCGCATTTTCGTTCATCATTTTATAAAGCCGCGAACCGGTGTTCGGCGCGTCGTCCGCCAGCTTGCCGAAACTGCGTTCGAGCGCCAGCGTCAGCGGGTCGATCTCGGTTTCCGGCTGCCGCGGCTGCTCTTTTGCCGGCTTGCGTTTGAACAGGTTGCTGAATTTGGGGAAGAACGGGGCTTTGTCGGTCGCTTTGCGGTCGTCTTCATCTTCGTCTTCTCCGCGGACGCCGGCGCCGGCAAACATGCGGCTGATTTCGTCTTCGATTGTGGCGGTTGCGGCGTCTTTGCCGGCGGCGGGCGTTTCCGCTGCTGTTTTTTCTGCCGGAACAGACACCGGTTCCGGAGCGGTTTCCGTGTCGGTTTCCGCCGCGGCAAGGAAGTCTTCCCCGTTCGATTTTTCTTCTTTGCCTGCCGTGCTTTCGCCGTTCGCTTCATTTTTTCCGGCTGCGGCGGCATGG
>ULUA01021644.1_pt1 | contig 10614 bp, 12 predicted proteins | sample 1958081 | NCBI WGS metagenome assembly ULUA01 (sample SAMEA4835748, study PRJEB28245) | human gut metagenome | biome: gut microbiome; material: fecal sample | place: Denmark | collected 2008
CTAAAAAACAAAACCTAAAATTATTACCTTCTGTTACTTCATTTTGGGAACCGGGATGTGCGAGGAACCTCAAGGTAATTCGTAACTTCTTTTACCTTTTTTAGTTCCTTTCCTTTGTTCTGAACACGTTATACATCTTTTTATTAGCAATGTCAATAGATGAGTGCTAATTAAATTATAAAAAAAATATAAATATTATTGTGCCACTGTAAACAAAGCATAGAAGTACTCTTTTCGTTCCAGCAGTAACACCCAGCCAATCTAATTCAGACTGAAAATCCACAAAAAACACCGCGTCAATCTCTGCCGCGGTGCCCGTAAATTCAAAACAATATTCAATTTGTACATGTGCATGATAACTATTAGTCATTATTATCAATCTTTTCGAACAATTTTGCCACATTCATTGTAGGTAAAATGATAGGCTCTCTTCCCGAGCTGCTCGTTATCATAGATACTATACTTCTTAAATATGGAAACATAATGGCTAGCGCATTTGCCTCCCATTTGGCTTTCCACTCTTCATTACATACAAACCTGCCTGCAATTTCAACAGTCAATTTGTATGGTGCATTAGCAAAATCTCCATCCTGTGAATAAAAAACATTGACTTCTAAATTCTCCTGAAAATCATTTGAGGAAATCAATGTGTTAGTTTTGCTGAAATTGAAATGGTATGAAATCTCATCATCCGGAAATTCAAATTCAGGAGCACAATCGTAAAGAATATTAACCACTCTGTATCCCAAAAACTGTAGTACTGCCATATTCTTTTCACTCATGCTACAAAATTCCTCCTCTCAGATACATTAAAAGACATATCTGAACATGATGTAACAACCGAGCTAAACGCATATGCCTTTCTTTTGCGATATACTATTGACACCTGTTGAGTAGAGACATTTTTAGAACTGCTTTGATTTTCATCAATCTGCCCATCCAATATATGACTATTTATACTATGTTGAATAGCTTCCTGTATATTCTCTTGAATATCATTACTGTCCATGGCATCAACATAATTCTTAAAATCCTTAAACAAACTCTTCATATCCATTAAACATCTCTCCTTTCTCTACTATCTTTATGTCTTTTATTACCGGCTTATTCGTATCAATACAAGCCATTATCACATTAGGTACATATGTTTTAGGAAATTGTCTTTCGCATTTATCAAATTTAAAACGGTTTTCTTCTTCTAACATTCCAAAAAATTGCGGGCATCTAATAACTGAAATAGAACGCAGCTTTCTGATTGTATCAAATACCTGTGTATCTGCCACCCCAGCATTGCGGTACTTATAGTCTGGGTCAACAGCCAATGACTTATTCAATAAGATATACCTCATTTGATGAAAATATTCCAGACTTTCAGGATTGAATAAATCCAAATACTCCTCATCTTCACATTCAATCATACATGAAAGAATCGCATACTGGTTAGGATGTTTTTTTTGCCTGACATGATATTTTTCCAATTCTCTTGCACATCTGATAGGATAAGCATCATCATCTCCGGCTTGACAGAAAAAATATGCTCCAACACCCATTCTTAAACTATCTGTATCACTTGGACGGAAATGGTTTTCCTGAATAATAGATTTACCATTTTCTAATGATGTTCCATGAAAACATTTAAATCTTATCATCTATATACCCCTTACTTTGAATGATACATATTTGCAAGTCAACACAATCCCTTCACTCTGCTAAAGATAATAACATGCCGTATATTTAAAATCAATCCACTTTTAATGCTTCTTTCGTTCTCTACCTTTGAAACAATCAGTTTCAACAGATTAATACTATATACACATAACTATTTGATAAATTTTCTAAGATTATTATAACAAAAAACATCCATCAATGCACTAAAAAATTCAGAAATCTTATGTTCATTTATTCTGCTCCATGTTATATTGCCGCCTTACCTTTAATTTCTTCCCGCTTTCACTGTCACAATTAGAACAAAGAATGTGTCTTGACACATTCTTGCACCTGCGGCGGTCACCTGCAACATCTGAATAGTACGCCGCAGTGCGCATCCCCGCTGAGCGTTTTTGTGTAATAGGAACGAAGTTTCCTATTACACAAAAAGGGCACCGCGTTAACATCTGCCGCGGTGCCTGTGTAATCAACTACTCGTATTCAATTATTCGTAGTGCTTTTTATGTTTGCCGGAAATATGCTCTTCCTCTCCGTTCTCAGCGGTAAGGTTAACCTTCTGCTGAACCTTTCTCTTTTTCAAAGGATGTTTTGGATTCTTATCCATAATCAATCGCTTCTCTTCTATATATTATAGTAGTGCAATCTTATTCAAAGCAATTTAGCCTTCAATTGAAATATATCTGTTGCCTTCAACTGCCTTGTTATCCTTCTTAGGAACCACAAGTCTTAAAATACCATCCTCATATTTAGCCTTGATGTCGTCCTGAGTTACGCCCTCGCCTACATAGAAGCTACGGCTCATTGAACCTGCGTAACGCTCTTTTCTGATATACTTGCCGTTCTTGTCCTGCTCGTCCTTATCAAGTCCCTTAGCGGCACTGATTGTAAGATAACCATTCTCAAGCTTTGCGTTTATCTCATCCTTCTTAAATCCTGGGAGATCAATGTCTACCTCGTAGCCTGCATCAGTCTCCTTCACATCTGTCTTCATCACATGTCCTGCATGCTTACCATACAGAGCCTTGTCAATCTCCGGGAATCCAAAGTCCATCCAGTCATCATTAAATAAGTTCTCTCCAAAAATACTAGGCATTAACATAAGTCATCTCTCCTTTTCATAAAAACAAACCTAATTTTCATTACCCTGTTTTCTTGGTTATTTTATTTTTAGAACTGGGATGTTTCAGGAACCTCAAGGTAGCTTCAATTCTTTTATTTACCTTTCTTTGTTCCTTTCCTTTGTTCTGAACATGTTATACATCTTTTTATTAGCAATGTCAAGAGGAGAGTGCTAATAAAATTATAAAGAAATTATTAACAAATTATTATCTGTGCTTCAGTAACACCATAGATGGACATCGTATCCTGCACATACTTATTTTTTACTTCAAAAGGAGTTCCCTCTGCTGCAATGCTGCCCTGTCTCACTGATTATTCACTATCGCAGTGATTTCATCTCTCATATCCAGAAACACCTCCGCAATAACCGGATCAAAATCCTTCCCACTTCCATTTTCTATGATTTCAAAGCACTTCTCTAACGGCATTGCATCCCGATAGCATCTTTTGGCTGATACAGCATCAAACACATCTGCGACTGCCATAATTCTTGCACTTAATGGAATTTCTTTACGCATCAATCCATCCGGGTAGCCCCTTCCGTTCCATCTCTCATGGTGATATCGGGCTACCTGATAAGCAATCCTGCTGTACTCATCATCACCTATGGTCTTGAAAGTCCCCTCTATGATTTCTCCACCTTTCGCGGAATGTGTTTTCATCACCTCATACTCTTCAGCCGTTAATTTACCGGGCTTTTGAAGAATGGCATGCTAAGCAGTAATTCAAATATCCGCTCCTTCTTTTTGACCTTGTATGCATACCGTTCACGACAATAAATATATGCCACATACAATAAGATAAGCATGCACCCTGCCTGTAGTTTGCTATATTCAATCATAGTTTTTCCTCTTCTTCGTGTATTTGTAAAACGGACATTCGCAATCTGCTCTCGCTACTTGCTCATGAACGCAGTCGCTTTGCGAACTGTCAGTGGGAGCTTTTAGGCAAAGTACAAGTCAGCAAAAAATCAACCACTCCAAAACATTAAAAGGTTTGGAAGTGGTTGATTTTTACTTTGCAGCTATTATGTATGAAATTACCACTTTTCGGCAAGATTCTTTATGTCATAAAACTGAATCCATACCTTGTCATTTCTAAATTCATAGAAGAATGCGCCCTTGCCGTAATTGGTATACTCATCTCCATTAATTACAGTTGTCTTATTGTCATTTGTACGAACTGCAATTATGGAATTCATTCCTTTATAAGCCGCCGGTTTTTCACAAAAACCTGCTATGACTCCTGCCGTACCTGTCTTTGTCTCCGTTCTGGCATTCGTATAATAACAGTAGCCCTCTGCATCCGCAGTACTTCTGTTGATACCTGCAAGCGGTCCTGCATACTCTCGTCCACCGTATACATATACATTGGTCAGGGAAGCCTTCTCGATAAGAGCATAGTTGTTCTCACCGATTATACCACCTGCTACAGACTCACTTCTTATTTCAGTATCAGAAATAGTTACCCCGCTGATTCCGCGCACATCTGCAGCACTTCCACTAACTGCGTCAATTCCTGCAAAGCCTCCTGCGCTCATGTATGCCACGTTATCAGAGCTTACAAGATACTGATTTCCTATTCTGCTGCCTGCAACAGTGCTGTCGCTTATCATACCCTGATTCATACCGGCATAACCGCCAATGTAGAGCTTATGACTTGTATTTATGTCATATCCGGACTTAACGGATACCGTAGCAGAGGTCATGCTACAATTCGTGATTACACCGTCATTATTATTCATTCCGGCAAAACCTCCGATATAATTCGAAGCCAATGCCGTAGCGGTATCATTCCAGATAACATTTGTATCGCTTATACGGCACTCTGTAATGGTTCCCTCGTTAATACCGACAAGTCCTCCAAAATATGTTGCATTACTTGTTATTGTATTTCTTGTGACTCCATCATCAGTGCTTACCCCCTCAATAAAGCAGCCCTTTATAATGCCCTTATTTACACCGGCAATCACACCAAAGCCTGTCTCCTCTGCCTTTGCACTGTCCACACTGTTATTTACGTTTCCTACAATTCCAAGCTCACGAATCTCGCCATGATTTTCTCCGAATAATGGTGCGGCTGCACGTTTTAGCGTAAGCTTATGATTATTACCCAGAAGTATATAACCATCATCAAATATCTCAAATAATGGCTCTGAAAGCTCATTGATTGTGATATCATTGCTAAGCGCAATACCTGTATACCTTGAATCAGACTTTATGTATTCAATAGCAAGCTCTAACTCCTTCTCACTTGATACACATATCTGATAGCCGTCAAAGCCATCCGTGGTTACAAGCGGCATCCAGTTGGCTGTCACAAAGTCTGTGTTGAAATTAAGTGTCGATACCTTGGTGTCACCGCGAAGCACTACATCATAATATCCATAAGTACTCTTAGGTATCTTCTTTGTCCAGTACGAGAATACATATCCTTCTCTTACCGGCACTGCTATCTGTGCGAGTGTTATATCTTCACTGCCCGCAGCAGGATAATAATAAATATACGTTTCCGGTGAGCCATCGTACAGTGTTGCAGAGAATACAAGCTTATCCTCACTCCATACAGCCCTGAACCTTAAATCTCCCTGAGCACTTTGCGTAACATGGACAAGTCCGTTATCGAGGATTTTAACCTCTGCCGGCATAGCTCCATCACCTGCCCACTCCCATCTTACGAATGACATATCATCGCATTTTGGTGCAGATATGTTAAAATCCAAGCCTGTGCGGTACTGTGATGGATTGTTGAGACTCTGTGCTCCATTAAGTACAAGGTCGTAGGTGATAGTGTAGGTCACAGGCTCCCAGAGAAGCTTGTAGGTCACATCCTTAGCACCTATCGTAATATTATTTCCATCAACCAGCTTCTTAGAAGGGTCGCTTGCATCATACCAGCCCTTGGCTGCATAGCCCGTCCTCTTAACCTGACTAAGAACCGGTATCTGCAATGTTTTTCCATAATAGTAATCACCTGACTGTGCATAGTTGGAGGTTGTAGCTGTTCCTCCGGACAAATCATAGCCTAAATGACTCTTTATAAGTCTGTAATCATAATATATTACAGTACTTCCATCGCCGGCAATCTCCACAGTCTGTACAAGAGGCTTGATATAGCCCTCTGCCACCTGTGATGCATAATCAGCTGAAACCTCGCATGGCTCCTGAACTATCGATCCGGCTTTAGCTGTCTTGTTCTGACTATACATAAGCGTATATGCACCGTTCGCATCCATCCTACGATATGCCACACTGTAGAATACATCCTGTGCCGCATAGTCAGCCGTGAAGGTCACATCATTGGCAGGCATGGTATCAATAAGATTCTTCCATGCTCCAGTATAGCCCGGTCTGTCAAGCCCCGGTGCAGTAATAGTCTGGCCATATTTTACCTTTCCGCTTGAATAATCTGTTCCTGTCAATTCTCCCTCGCCGGCATCCCATGTAATTGTGTATTCCTCTCTCTCATACCTGTACTCACATACCGCACTTCCGTCATCAAGAACAGTCACACTCTTAGCTTCCGGTGTCTTAAAGCCTGCAAATACTTCCGGTGCAGGTGTTATAGCTGTACCTGTCTGTCCATATATAACCGCTGTCGATTCTGGTGTCGCATTGTAGGTTCCGTCAAGGTTCTCCATGTAATACTTGACAGTAACAGCACGCCTGTCTGTCGCCCTGTACTTCGCTGTCAGAGTTACATCATGCTCCGGCATATACTCCGGTATCTTATAATCCCATCCGGCAAATATAATATGACAAGCTGGGTATCTATCTCCGGACTATACTCATTCATGCTTAAAATTTCACCAAAAAGTATTGCCCTTTCATAACAGCGAAGCCACTTTGAATCCATATTCGGGAAAATACTTCCAAACCGGTTTCCTATAAGTTTATCAAGCGGCACCTTTTCAAGCCTGGCAAGTGCCTGGTTTCCATACCTGAACACCCAGTCCACAGCACGACAGCCATCATCAAATATCATTTCAATGTCCGTAAACGCAAACGGCATATTCTCATAGCTTTTATAATATTCACGATATTCCTCAAACGAACCGGGAATTCCTTCCGTTGAAAAATTCATAATAATATTTCTTTGTCTCTGATATAATCTGTTTTCTATTTCCTCTTTTCGGCTAATCGTATATTCCACTGCCATACCGTTATTAAGATTTACCATATCCGTCACATCATGTATGGCTATAACCGATACAAGATTACCTCTTCTGACCTCAATGAACGCATCACCGAGCATATCACAGAATTCCTTATAAGTTGTTCTTGTCTCGATGACCTCTCCGTTATCCATGTGTACATCTGCATGCTTTCTTCGCATATGAATATAAAGTATATGGTTGACTGAAAGTGTCCTTTTCCTTCTGTTGGATACTATTGTAATTGATTTTTGTGTATGCATGGCACTCCTTCACCTATTTATGGAGCAGGCAGCTTAACTGAAGCCTGCCCCTGTCCCGGATTTATTAAAATTCAATCTTACAGTCCGGCTCAACCTCCCTGCAGGCCTTCAGCACCTCTGTCATTACCTTTTTATCATCCTGTCCATCCTCAAACTCGACCTCCAGCTTCTGTGTCATAAAGCTGACAGCTGCATCTATGACTCCCGGTGTGTTATTGGCAATATCCTCCATGGTATTTGCACAATTGATACAGTCTACCGAAATATTGTACGTCTTGTTCATAGTAACTCTCCCTTCATCTTAAATAATGTAAGTGCGGCTGTTCCCCCACTCATTTCGTATATACACACATTTTATGTATATATCCATTATACTGCTTAATTAATTTTTTTCAATAAAAATTGACCAACTTTCATTTTTATATTGAGAAATTTTAAAGGAGAACACACCACAGCCAGCACGTTCTCCTTCTATATTTTTTCTCAGGTAATTAATGAGCTTTTACCTTCGTCCAAAGGTCTGCACAGTATGACTTAATTTCTGTCTCCTGATATGCAAATACCTCATCCTTATCATATCCGACTCTTGTAACATAAGCGCTTATGCCCTTGTAAACATCCTCCTGCATAGCCTCGAATGCAGACTTAACCGGTGAAGAATACCCAACCTCCTCGGTATTTGCAAGAGCGTTTTCCTCATCAAGCATGAAGTTCATAAACTGATGGGCAAGCTCTGTGTCTGTGCAGTCCTTTGTGATAACCATGCAGTCACACCAGATGTTGGTTCCCTGCTCCGGCTCAATATATGCAAGCTTCTCGTTCTCTGACATGATATAAGCTGCATCACCTGAGTACACAACCGCAATTGACTTGTTTCCCGAAATCATATTGTCGATAACGTCATCCCCTACATAGACAGGCTCCATGGTATCTCTCTGATTACAGAGCCACTCATAAGCGGCATCAAGCTCCGAATAATCCTTGGTGTTCATTGAATATCCAAGTGCCTTGAGTGCTATCATAAATGAATCCCTCTCTGAATCGTACATATAGAGGTCACCCTTGTACTTCTCATTTAAAAGAAGGTTCCAGCCCTCCTTCGCATCCTCCTCAGACACAACCGTCTTATCATAGAGAATACCTACAGAACCCCAGAAATAAGGTACAGAGTATGTGTTTTCCGGGTCAAAGCTTCTTCCGTACAAATCCGAAATAATATTGTCCTTGTTGGTTATAAGGCTCCAATCGACCGGCTGAAGGTAATTTTCCTTAATAAGTCTTTCTATCATATAGTCCGATGGAATAAGGACATCGTACTTACTTCCGCTCATAACCTTTGTGTAGAGTGATTCATTAGAATCAAATGTCTCGTATACTACCTTGCAGTTATACTGCTTCTCGAACTTTGATAAAAGTGTCTTGTCAATATATTCTCCGGCATTGTACACCCTGAGTGTCTTCTTTCCCGAGGAACCACACCCGCTTAAGGCAAGTACCGCCATACATACACATAATATTAATGCTGCTATTTTCTTCTTCATTTCAGTCCTCCATCCTGCCATTTTATTGCGATTATACATACATTATAAAAAACCTGTTTCTATAATTAAATCTTATAACCGCATTATATGTTCAGCAGTATATTCTACATTTTAATTATATTTCTTCATTCTATTCTGATTTATTTTAAATCTATTTTTTCCTGTATCAGCTTCTTATTCTTTTCAGCTGTTTTTTCCTGTCTCTTCTTCACTGCCTCCGGGACAAGGTTAACGATGAGAAGCGTAACAATGATAATTACAATAACAATCGCCGACAATGCATTGATTGTAGGGTTGGTTCTCTTTGTCATGTTATACACTACAATAGAGATATTGGCTACTCCGTTTCCGGTTACAAAGTATGAGATAACAAAGTCATCAAGCGACATTGTGAACGAAAGCAGCATGCCTGCATATATCCCGGGCTTAATCATCGGCACGATAACCTTGGTGAGTGCCTGAAATGGTGTCGCGCCCAAATCCATAGCCGCATTGGCAAGGTTAGGGTCAAGGCTTCTCACCTTCGGATAGACACTCGTTATGACATAAGGTGTACAAAAACATATATGTGCAAGAAGCATCGTCACATATCCTCTGTCAATTTTCATTGAAGAGAAAAGAATCATCAGCCCTATTGCCGTAACTATCTCCGGGTTCATAATCGGAATATTATTGACATTTATAAGCCATTCCTTGACAACCTTGCGGTTTCTTGAAAGACCGATGGCTGTTATGGTTCCAAGTATCGTTGCCACAGCTGTCGCTATAACGGCGATACTGAGTGATACTCCGACTGCACTCATAATATTCCTGTCCTCGACAAGTGCCTGATACCATTTAAGGCTGAATCCCGTGAATCTTGTAAGTGACTTTGAGGAGTTGAACGAGAACACCATGGTCACGATAATAGGTATATAGAAAAATGCGAAGCAGATTGCTATATATATTATTGAGCCTAACTTTCCACGCTTCTTCAAGCTTAAGCACCTCCATTCTCATCAGGATCGATTTTTTTCATAATTCTTATCATGATAAGGATTGCCACTGCAAGTAACATTGAGATAGCACTTCCGAAATTCCAGTCGCCCACGGAAATGAACTGTTCCTCAATAAGGTTTCCTATAAGCACATACTGTCCGCCTCCGAGAAGCTTCGGAATGACAAAGCTCGATATAGAGAGCAGGAATACCATTATCGTTCCGTTTACAACTCCCGGAATCGAAAGCTTGAAGGTTACCTTCCAGAATGCCGTGACAGGCCTGGCTCCAAGGTCATACGCCGCCTCTATAAGTGAATGATCCATCTTAGCCAGAGATGTGTGAATAGGTATAACCATAAACGGAAGCAGGTCACACACAAGACCTATTATAACCGAAAAGTCCGTGTACATCATCGTAACCGGGTCGAGTCCGAGGAACACAAGCAACGAGTTGATGATACCATTATCCGATAGAAGGCTTATCCACGCATAGGTGCGCAGAAGCATATTAATCCATGTAGGTATTGTTACCGCAAGTATAAGTATATTCTGTGCCTTATCGCTGAACCTTGAGATAACATACGCAAGCATGTATCCGATTATAAGGCTTATTATTGTGGTGATTGCACCCAGCTTGAAGGAACGTATAAAAACATTCATATAAACCGGTTCAAAAATCTTTTTAAAATTCTCACCCGTAAACTGGATATTTACAAGACTGTTCCCCCCTGTGGTAACCGAATACAGTACAATGAGAAGCAGGGGCACAACAATCAATATGAATGACCAGATAAGATATGGTCTTACCAGATTTTTAAATTGTTTCATAATATCCTTTCCTTGGGACATGGGGTCAGACCCCGGTGTCCCAACCTCTGGGACACCGGGGTC